>Ga0209343_10001007_pt1 | contig 38857 bp, 32 predicted proteins | sample RifCSPlowO2_02_FD_184026 | JGI IMG/M metagenome (GOLD analysis project Ga0209343, IMG submission 184026) | Groundwater microbial communities from Rifle, Colorado - Rifle CSP2_plank lowO2_0.2 (SPAdes) (version 2) | ecosystem: Environmental > Aquatic > Deep subsurface > Groundwater | place...
AGCGAAAAGCTGCAGCGATGGGTTTCAGCATGCAGCCCATCGAAGCTGTTTGATGATTCTTGGATCGTTATCGAGCATGTTGCAACCATTTGTTTTTATGAATATTAAAAAGCTGTTTCTTGAGAGCCTGTCGAAGGGCGGTTCGCTTAACCCGTTGATCTGATTAACCCCTCCATTCATGGTTCGACAGGCTCACCACGAACGTAGGACTTAATCAGAGCTTCCCTAATCTTACTGTGTTACAAAGCGATCAAGGGATGCAGCGCAAGGCAAAATCAGGCGAAAAAGCGAAGTTTACATATAGTAAATGAGCATTTTGAGCCTGATTTTAACGCCGCAATGCGCCCTTCAGCGCTTTGTAACACAGTAAGACTAAGTCATTGGTTAACGCTGCGCTAACCCGCCCTACACCTCACCCAGCACCCCATCCGCAAACACCAGCGCACAGCGCACCGTCTTGCCCTGATATACCGTTTGCATCGACGCTCGATATTCGTGCATCTGCGCGCGGTAACGCGCCGCGTCTTCGCTGTCACCCAGCTTGTAATCCAGCACCCACACTTCGTCTTCGAATTCCACCAGCCGGTCGATGCGCTTCATTTCGCCGCGCGCATTGACGTAAGGCATTTCGCTGCAGGCGCTGCGGTAATGCTGCGAGTCGAAGAAGCGCGCGAGTTGCGGCGAGGTGAGCAAGTGTTGGGCTTGTTGCCAGAGGGACTCCATTTCGGCGGATGGAATGGCGAGGCGTTGCTGAAGATCGGCTCTCTGAACATCGCCCCTCTCCCCTAGCCCCTCTCCCGCCTGCGGGCGAGGGGAAGTAAGGTGTTGCAGCAGCGCGTGCAGCCAGATGCCGCGCTGTTGTTGCGGGGTGTTGCGGGTGGCGCGTTTACCGGTGGGAATGATGGCGGGAAGGTGACTCGGCACATTTCCCGTTCGCCCTGAGCCTGTCGAAGGGTGAACGGATGAGGCAGACTGATTCAGGGTGGGCTTCGACAGGCTCAGCCCGAACGGAGTTGATACTTCATCACGTTGCGTCAACAACAGCGGATTGCCCTGTTCACCCACCACCGCCGCGATGCGGTCGTACCACGACAGCGCCTTCTTGTTTTCCTCTTTGTCTTCGCCCTTGCTGTTGCCGCTGACGATCAGCGCCTGTTGCGCGCGGGTCATCGCGACGTAGAGCAGGTTCATCTCTTCGCGGGCCTGTTGTGCGGCATCCTGCTCGAACAGCGGTGCGCGCTTCCTGCCGCGCGAGGCCTGGTCGGCATACAGCGAGAAGTGCAGCGGTTGCGGCTCATGCGTCGGCCAGTCGAGCAGCACGTCGTTGCCCTCCTTGTTCTTCTTTTCCGTGTTCGCGTCCAGCAGCCAGACGATGGGCGCTTCCAGCCCTTTCGATTCGTGCACGGTGTAGATGCGCACCGCATCGCCCGCCGTGCCGAGCCTGCCTTCGTCCGGCGCGTCGTCGGGGCTGTCGCGCAATTCGCGCAGCTCCTGCAGGAAGCGCGGCAGGCTGGGGTAGCGTCCGGCATCCACGCTCAGCGCGATTTCCATGAAAGCGTGCAGGTTGGCGGCGACCTTGGCGCGCATCTCGGGAGGCAATACGGCGCTGTAACGCGCCAGCACGTCGCCCTCGAAATAGATGCGGTCGAGCAGGTCGTGTACCGGGAGTTTGTCGGCGAGCGCGAGCCAGCTTTTCAACAGTTGATGGGCGCGCTGTAGATGGGGCGACACGACACCCTGGGTAACGGCGTGGTGCAAACGCGTCCACCAGGAGGATTCAGGATTCAGGATTCGGGATTCAGGCACCCCCGCCTCTCCACTGAATCCTGAATCCTGAATCCCGATTCCTGATTCCTGAATCCTGAATCCTGAAATTGTCATCAAGTCTGCATCGCTGCACGCGAAGATCGGCGTGCGCAGCACCTGTGCCAGTTTGATGTCAGCAAAAGGGGTAATCAGGAAAGTCAGCAGCGCCTGCACGTCTTCCGCCTCCAGCGTGTCGAGCAGGCCGCCGCGCCGCGAGCTGATGAACGGGATGTGGCGAGCGCGCAGGGCTGCTTCGTACACCGCGAGGTGGGTGCGGCTGCGCACCAGCACCATGATGTCGCCGTAGTTTGCGCGGCGTGGTTTGTCATCCTCGTTCACCGACCAATCGCCGACGATAGTATTCAGCAGGTCGGCAAACTGCACAGCTTCCCTGTGGCGCGCGCCTTCCTCGGCTTCATCTCTAGGCGTGGTCAGCGGATCGCGCAAACTCAGTTCGCCTGGAGCAGGTTGGTTCAGCCCTCCGTCCTCTGTCTTCTGTCCTCTGGCCAGCGGCAGCACCGCCACATGGCCGGGCAGGCCGGTTTGCTCGGCCGTGTGCGGCGCGAAATCCACGAAGCCTTCGGGATGGCCGGCGAACACGGCATTCACCGCATCCAGCAGGGCTGGTGCGTTGCGGCGGGTATGGTTGTTGTGCAGCTCATGCGCCGCGAAATGTTCCTTCAGGTATTCGCGCGCCACGCCGAACAGCCGCGCATCGGCACGGCGGAAGCGGTAGATGGATTGCTTGGGATCGCCGACGACGAACACCGTGGGCTGCGAATCCACCGCCACCGCCGCATCGAACCACGCGCGCAATATCTGCCATTGCAGCGGGTTGGTGTCCTGGAACTCGTCCAGCAGCACATGACGGTAGCGGCTGTCGAGTTTGTACTGCATGGTCTCGGCGTGTTCGCTCTGTTGCAGCAAACGGCACAGCTGCCATTCCAGATCGGAGAAATCCATCTGCTGCTTCTGCTGCTTGAGCGCCTGATAACGTTCAAGGAGCGCCACGCCGCAATGCAGCACCGCTTCGTTGAGGCGATAGGCCTGCTGCTCGGCGAGCGTGTCGCGCACCGCTTGCAGGCTGGTTTGCAGGTTATTCAATGCAACGGCGAACGTATCGGCGTTCTGGTTCTTGGTGCCCTTCATCTTGCGCGGCTCATCTGCCTGCGTGAACAGCAGCGGCCACATTTTATCGAAACGACCCTCTGGTGCCGTGTCTGTCCATGAACGTTCCAGTTCGCTTGCCTTGTCTTTCTGCGTCAGTGTTCCGTTGCCTGCCAGTTGATGCACGAATGCATAAAACACCTCTTCGCTGTTGCCGCACATGCCCCAATCCTCAACCGGATCGAATGTCATATCCACGTCGAGATCGGCGCGCAGGTTATCCAGCGCAAACGTCAGCGCTTCAGTCTGCCCCTGGGTATAAGCCCACCACTCGGCGCGCTTGGCGAGGAAGTTGAACAGCAGTTTGCGCGCATTGAACAGGCCGCATTCGCCGAACAGCCATTGCATGTGCTGTGCTTCCACTTCATCCAGCTGCTTGCGCATCTGTTCCAGCAATTCTTCCCATGCCTCTTCCTGCTCGCTGCCCGCGCGTTCCAGCAGGCTCATTCCCTGCATCACGTCGGCATTCAGCGGCGCGCGCTGCATGACCTGCATGAACCAGCCGTGGAAGGTGCTGATGGTGATGCCGGGCTGCGCCAGCAGCACGTTGCTGTAGAGACTGCGGGCGCGTTGCATTTGTGTGTCGCTCAGATTATCGACACCGCGCTCGGCGAAGAACTGACGCACCGCCGCATCGTCACCCATCGCCAGATCGCGCAGCCAGAGCTGCAAGCGCGCCTGCATCTCCTGCGCCGCCTTGCGCGTGAAGGTGATGGCAAGGATCTGCGAAGGCTGCGCACCGTCCAGCAGCAGGCGCACGATGCGCGACACCAGCAGCCAGGTCTTGCCGCTGCCCGCACAGGCTTCAACAACGATGCTGCGTCTGGGGTCGAGGGCGATGTAGTTAGTCATCTGCCCTCTCCCCCGAGCTAAATCCAGAATCCTGAATCCTGAATCCTGAAGTCCACTCCCCCTTGCGGCACACGCCGCGCATCTCGCAATGCACACACACAGCGTCGATACCGTTCGCGGGCAGACCCGCGCCGCCGCGTATCTTGCCCATCACTTGCACCAGACGCTCGGCATTGAGTTGCGCGAGCTGCGGGACATCGTGCCTGGGTTCCACCAGTTTCACTTTGCCATTCTCGATGCTGACGAAGGCGGCATCCGCCGCTTCATGCGCATAGGCGTAGCACGCGAGCTGCACATCTTCGCCCGGCTCTTTCAGTTTGTTGCGCAGCACTTGCTCGCTCTGTGTCTTGTAATCCAGCACGAGTTTTTCATCTGCTCTCACATCCAGCCGGTCGATGCGACCGCGCAGACGGATTCCTTCCAGCTGCCAATCGAACGCGCTCTCCGCCTCGGTATAGTGCCAGCCTTGCGCTTCGATATCTGCCTGCCATTCGAGATAGGCCGGCAGCGATTTATACCAGCGCGCCAGCCAGGCGCGTGCGGCGAAATCCTGCTGCAGCAGATCGGCAAACACTTCTTCGCTGATCCGGCGCAAGGTTGCTTCCAGTTCATCGGCGGGATGCCCGCTCACTTGCGGGTAACGTTCATGGAAGCGGCGCAGGATGTCGTGCACGCGCTCGCCGTAGTCGCGCTTTTCGATGACCTCCTGCACTTCGTCCAGCTCATTCAGGCGCAGGATGTGCCGCGCATGGAACTGGTAGGGGCAGGCAACAAGTGAGTTATAGGCGCTGATGGAGACACTTGCCGGCACGGCCTCAGCCGTTATCTTTGGCGCAGGCTGTGCAGCCTGCGGCAACTCCACGTGATGCGCCTCTTCCGCCGCAAGGCAGGCATGCAACTCGCGCTCGCCCAGATCATCTCCGTGGGCCAGCGTATGCATGTCGCGCAGCATTTGCAGATACGGGCTGAGGAAGCCTTTTTCGCCATTGCGCTCCTTCTGCCAGGTGACCAGCACGCAGTCGTTCAGCGCCAGCAAGGCCAGCAGATCGTCGCTTTGCCGTGTGGCGCGAGTGCTGCGGGTGGGCAGGCCGAGTGCGCTGCGCACCGCATCGCTGAACCAGCGTCCGCCATCCGCCACGCCGGGCAGATGATCCGCATCGCAGCCGAGCAGCAGCACCGCATCGAAGGCGCGCCAGCGCGTCGCCGCGAGGTGGGTGAAGCGCACCTGGCTTTCGATGCTGTTATCGCGGTAGGTTTGCGTGCCCAGTTGCTGCGCCAGCCAGCGCCGCCATTCCTTGAAGGCATAACGGCCACTGTCGTCCGCCAGTTCCTGCTGCCAGGCCTCCAGTGCCCGCAGCAATTGCTGGCCTGCGTCGTCCTGCTGCAAACCGGTATCGATACCCAGCACATTCAGGCTCTCGCGTAATGTGCCCAACCAATCCGCAAGTGTTTTTTTCTTGCCCTGCTCCAGCAAGGACGATGCCTGGCGCAGACGTGCGAGCGGCTGATGCAGCGCCGTTTCATGTTCGGCAAGGGTGATGAATTTTTCGAGTCCTGCCACCACGCCCTGTTTGCGCAGCAGTTGCTCCAGTTGATACACCGCTGCCTTGCGCTCGGCGGCAGCCATGTCGGCAAAGATGAAAGGTGACTTGAGCAGGTCGAGCAGGTCATGATGGTAGAAATCGCTTTGCAGCGCAGCAAGCCAGCGATCCTGCACCGTGCTCACCGACAGCGTGTCGAAGGTCCAGCCCGTTTCGTCCGCCACCAGCACTTGCGCGCGTTCCAGCAAGGCACGCATGCGCCTTGCCGCCACGCGGTCCTGCGCCACGATTGCGATGTCGCGCTTGCCTGCTGCGAGCCAGCGGCGCACCTGCATGGCTGCGGCGCGCGCTTCCTGTTCGAGGCTGGTTGCGGCGAAAAAGCGCAGCCTGGCGCCGAGCGGCGGAACATTTTGTGAACGCAGCCCAACGGGATGCCCAGTGGAATAATCGCGCAGCAAGCCGCTCCATTGCGGCGCCATCTCGCGCAAATCGAACACCTTCACCGCCGCGCGTTTGGCATATTCATCGAGGAAGCGTTGCTCGAACGCATCCCACTCGGAAGCGCGCAGCACGAACAAGGGCTGACTTGCCTGCGCCGCCAGCTTCGCCAGCCGTTGCTGGCAGGCACGCGCCGCATCCAGTTCATTGCCGCTCTGCATCGCGTGCCACAACTCGAACACCAGCCGCGCCTCCAGTTGCAGCGCAGTGTTCTGCCGCGCCTGGTAGGCCTGCTGCACCGCAGCGGCAAAGGCTTCCGCATCCGATGTCAATGTATTTAGCGACTGGGTGAGCTCATCGAACAGCGCCAGCAACTCCTGCGTCATGCTCCACAGGTCTGCCTGCCCGAACCACTGCTGCTTGCGCAGGTGCTGGTACAGCAAGGCGCTGCGCTGGCTGTCGGTGACGACGGGTGCAACGAGCGGGACGGATTGCGCCCAGTCGTTGAGCGTCACCATCCGCGGCAATAACAGTGCAGGGAGGTTTGCCGCCGCGCTTAATGCCTGCGCCAGCGGCTGGGCGACATGGTAATTGGGCAACAGGACGGTCGCCCCGCGCAGATCGGGCAAGTCCTGCGCCTGGCTGGACAATATATGCCGGGCTACTTGATCAAGAAAAACCGGACTCAAGGAAAATTTCAAGCACAGTCAAATTACTGATTTTTCTCAACGCTCAAGAAAACGCAGCTTGTCCTTCACATCACGCCATTCATCTGCATCTGCAGCCGCATCCCGCTTTTCGACGATAGGCTTCCACTGTTTTGCAAGTTCGGCATTCAGCGCAATTAACTGGCGCTGGCTCTCCGGCAGATCATCCTCGGCATAAATCGCTTCTGCAGGGCATTCCGCCACACACAGCGTGCAATCTATACATTCGTCCGGATCAATCACCAGAAAATTCGGACCCTCGCGAAAACAATCCACCGGGCACACTTCCACACAGTCGGTGTATTTGCATTTGATGCAGGATTCGGAAACAACATAGGTCATGATGGAACTCCAATAATCAATGACATGATATATTAGCAGAATAGAGGTGATTTAATTCACTTCACAGCGCAGCCGTTTTTGGTTAGGATGCAAACAGAAACCAGCCGGTCGCCCGTAGCATTCCGATTTACACTTCACAAAGCGAGAGCAAAATATGAGCGAGCATATACATTACGTTTCAGACACCACTTTTGATGCAGAAGTAATACAGGCTCCGCTGCCTGTGCTGGTGGATTACTGGGCTGAATGGTGCGGCCCGTGCCGCATGATCGCGCCCATTCTGGAGGAAGTCTCCAAGGAATACGCCGGACGCTTGACGGTAGCCAAACTGAATGTGGATGAAAACCAGCAAACACCTGCAAAATACGGGATTCGCGGTATTCCAACCCTGATGCTGTTCAAAAACGGCGACATCGCAGCCACCAAAGTCGGCGCATTGTCAAAGTCCCAATTAACGGCTTTTATTGACAGCCATCTTTAATCCGTTTACTGTCACGCCTGCATCGCCTCCCAAGTTTCGTCCCTCAGCAATTAAAACAATAACGAATACGCTTTAGGCCATGCGGGTGTTCATCTTCCACCCCCAACACAACCATATCCGTCCTGGACACAACCGTTTCATTCCAATTTTCCCAACCATTCTTCTTTCAACCACCCTTCTCGCATCGCTATGCATCTATCCGACATAAAGACCAAACATATCACCGAACTTGTTGAAATGGCTGCGGCCAATCAAATTGAAAATGCCAACCGGATGCGCAAGCAGGACCTGATGTTCGCGCTGCTGAAAAGCCATGCAAAAAAAGGCGAAAGCATTTTTGGTGACGGCACTTTGGAAATCTTGCCGGATGGTTTCGGCTTCCTGCGCTCACCGGACACCTCATACCTGGCCGGCCCGGACGACATTTACGTCAGTCCCAGCCAGATTCGCCGCTTCAACCTGCATACCGGCGACTCGATTGAAGGCGAAATACGCACCCCAAAGGACGGAGAACGCTATGTCGCACTGGTCAAGGTGGACAATGTCAACGGCGAGCCGCCTGAAAATGCCAAGAACAAGATCCTGTTTGAAAACCTGACCCCGCTATTTCCGACCGAACCGCTGATACTGGAGCGCGACATCCGCGCCGAAGAAAATATCACCGGGCGCATCATCGACATCGTCGCGCCGATCGGCAAGGGACAGCGCGGCCTGCTCGTGGCCTCGCCAAAATCCGGCAAAACCGTGATGCTGCAGCATATCGCGCACTCCATCTCGTCTAACAATCCCGATGCCGTACTGATCGTGCTGCTGATCGACGAGCGCCCGGAAGAAGTGACTGAGATGACCCGCACGGTGCGCGGGGAAGTGGTTGCCTCCACCTTCGACGAACCGGCCAGCCGTCATGTCCAGGTGGCGGAAATGGTGCTGGAAAAGGCCAAGCGTCTGGTCGAGCACAAGAAGGATGTCGTCATCCTGCTAGACTCGATCACCCGCCTGGCGCGCGCCTACAACACCGTGATCCCCTCTTCCGGCAAGGTATTAACCGGCGGCGTGGATGCCAACGCGCTGCATCGCCCCAAGCGTTTCTTCGGCGCGGCGCGCAACATCGAGGAAGGCGGCTCGCTGACCATCATCGCCACCGCACTGGTCGACACCGGCTCGCGGATGGACGACGTGATCTATGAAGAATTCAAGGGCACCGGCAACATGGAAATCCACCTGGATCGCCGCATGGCCGAGAAACGCATCTATCCGGCAATCAACGTAAACCGTTCCGGCACGCGCAAGGAAGAACTGCTGCTCAAACCCGAAATCCTGCAGAGAATCTGGCTGCTGCGCAAGCTGCTCTACCCGATGGACGAACTGGAAGCAATGGAGTTCCTGCTCGACAAGATCAAGGCGACCAAGAACAACGCTGAGTTCTTCGACTCGATGCGTCGCTGAACCCGGATTGCCTATCCTTGAACATCTATTGATTCCTGCGGGCGCTGGCCATGCCTGCGATCACGCGGCTTGCCCGAAGGACTAGGCGCATCGTAGGCGCAAGAACCAATTACAGCGCAGGCTATTCATGAAATGGCAGAATTCTCTGGGTAATCGCGCTTGGCGAAGAATCGTGGTTGCAGGACTTTGACCAAGTCGCAGCGCACTCGCAATTTGACCGGCAGAACTACAGCTTCTTCAAATCAGCCTCATTCCGCCATCGAAAAGCTCACGCTATCTTTTGCGCGTCACCAGCAAGGTCGAAATCTGATGCTGCCGCTTCAGCAAGGGCCAACCGTTGACGTTTCACCCGCTTGCGCCCTTCCATTGCCAGGACTTCCGGTCTGACAGTTCCTTTCTTGATCCTGGCCTCAGTCGCTGTTGCCGGAAAACCAGCGTCAGGTTTCTGCGCAGTTCCGCTACCCTCCTTCAGCTTGAACACGCTCACGGCTTCCATCAGTGCTCCCGCCTGTTCCCGCATCGCTTCGGCTGCCGCCGCGGCTTCTTCCACCAGCGCTGCGTTCTGCTGGGTCACTTCGTCCATCTGGATGATCGCCTGATTCACCTGTCCGATGCCCGCGCTCTGTTCGTTGGAGGCTGCGGCGATCTCGGCCATGATGTCGGTGACGCGTTTCACTGCCTGGACGATCTCGGTCATCGTCGCGCCGGCCTGGTCCACTTGCCTGGTTCCGACATCCACTTTGTTCACCGAGTCGTTGATCAGGTTCTTGATTTCCCTGGCGGCTGCGGCGGAGCGTTGCGCGAGGTTGCGCACTTCGCCCGCGACGACCGCGAAGCCGCGTCCCTGTTCTCCGGCGCGGGCCGCTTCGACGGCGGCGTTCAATGCCAGAATGTTGGTCTGGAAGGCGATGCCTTCGATGACGCCGATGATGTCGACGATCTTCCGGGAACTGGTGCTGATCGAGGCCATCGTGTGCACCACGTCGCCCACCGCCTGGCCGCCCTTGACGGCGATGCCGGAGGCGTTGTTGGCCAGCTGGTTGGCTTGCTTGGCGTTCTCGGTATTCTGCTTCACGGCAGAGGTGAGTTCTTCCATGCTGCTTGCTGTTTCTTCCAGGTTGGAGGCCTGTTCTTCGGTGCGCTGCGACAGGTCGGCGTTGCCCTGCGCGATCTCCTGCGAGGCGGTGGTGATCGATTCGGTGGTGACGCGCACGTCACCGACCAACTCGGACAGCCTGTTAACCATACCCTTTAGAGACGCCAGCAGGCTGATCGTGTCACCGGAACGAACCTGCACCTGAACGGTGAGGTCTCCTTCCGCTACCTGGCGCACAACGTCTGCGGCATAGTCCGGCTCGCCGCCGATCTGTCGCAGGATGATGCGGGTGATCATGAACATGAGACAAGCTATGATCAGCACACTCAGTACAATCTTGCCCACCGTCGAGAAAATAGCATTCTTGCGAATTTCCTTGTTGACCTCAGCCAGGGAAAATTCCATGTTCACCGCTCCGAGCACGTTGCCATCTTCCACCCCAGTATGGCAGCCTGCTGCAGCGCCGCAGCTCTTGTGGGCGATATAGGGTGCCCACACCTGCAGTTTGTCTCCCTCGACAATGAACAGCGGTTTGCCGGTATCCAGCACCTGGCGATCCATCTCGCCGCTCGGCAGCTCCTGCGGATCGGTTTTGAAGGGAAGTCGCAGTTCCTGGATATTCTTCTCGGCGTTGGCGATTTCCTTTTGCGCTTCGGTGATTTCAGATTCAATATCCCTGCGGTCGTATGCATCCTTTGTCGCTGCAAGTTTCGCGTTCAGTTCATCGACCTTCCTGCGGTAGTCGGCAAGCGCCTTCTGTTCGCGTGGAATGTCCTTCTTTTCCCGCGCGCTCTGGAACAGCTCGTTGACCTTCTCTCCGCGTATCACCCGGACTTTTTCGAGTCCCGGTATTTCCTTGTTCATCGACTCAAACAACCCGTAGCGCGCGTCCATTTTTTCCTCTTTCATCAGAGTGTTCAGGGACACGCGCACGGTCTCAGCGAGCAACACCGACCAACGCTCGACTTCATGGATCGCGGTATCTCGCGAGGATTTGACCGAATACAATATATCCAGTGACAGAAAAACGATCAGGATAGTGCCTATCACAACCGCTAATCTGGTATTGAGTCTGCTAAAACGTGCCGACATAATCTATCCCCTATTGTTCTGGCGCAGCATGATCGGAAAGTTGCCCGGTACCCGTTGTTAATCGTGATTGCCGTCGAGCGGGTTGATCTGGTGAAAGGATTCAGTTTTTGTCTTTAGCCGTTCCTTCAAATCGAAGGCATATTTCGGGTCAACACTGGGCTTGAATGGGCTGTCGGTGTTGTGGCAGTTCTCGCACACCTTGTCACCCTTGGATGCGTATGTCGCCCCCGCAGCCCTGGTTTCGGTGCGCTTGAAATCAAGCATCTTGCTCTTGTGGATTGCACGGTAGTCGCTGCCCGGCCCGTGGCACGCCTCGCAACCCACCCCGGCTAAATCGGGAGTCGAATTCCTGTCCACGAATCCGCCTTTTTGTTTAAAGCCGGTGGTATGGCACTTCAAGCACTTCTCATCGCTGCTGTAGTCCTTGTCTGGGTCCAGCCCTGCCTTGTGCTTGGGCCCGGATTTCTTGCCGGCAGCGAGCGTCTCAATCGCTTTGCCGTGGACACTGCGCTGCCAGTCCTGCATTTCGGCCTTGTGGCAGCCCCCGCAGTCTTTGGCACCAACGTAGCGAGGTTCGGCCGAGACGGCTCCGGCCGCCAGAACACCCAGTCCAAGCGCCGCAATCCAGACAGCTTTCATTATCATGGTGAGCTTCATTTACTATCCTCCTGAGGATTATCAAATTCTTTCTGGCCAGTTTGCATAAATACTAAAACTTGTAAATATAAGTAGCACTAATAAAAGCCACTTTCTGATTCGGGTCCATGCTGACGGTCGTATTGTCGGAATAGAAAAAAGACGTCCCATTGTTTGCCCAGGTCCATTCACCCAAATACGTGCGTTGGTGCACAAGATCGACACGGAAGTCGGTATTTTTCTCCAAGGCAAGCTTGCCGAAGAAATGCATCGTGGTCTGGCGGAATGTGACATCCGGTAGAACCGTGGTTGTGGCCTGCAGTTGACCATAGTGATTCTTGTCGTTCATATACGACATATCCGCGCCCACCTCGAGTTGATCGGTGGGCTTGCCATGCAGACCTATCCCTACGGCAGTGTTGGTACTTTCCAGTTCTGCCTTGTACGCGGGGGAGGCTCCATTGACCATGTTTACGTGGTTGGACTGCTTGCCCCGGGAAGCATAGCCGGTCAGCCTCCACATATCCGACAGGATCAAGGCCGCATCTGCGCTGTAAAGGCGTACGCCGGTATCTTTCAGGCCCGAGTCATCAAGAGTTGCGAGATGCGGTTCGGTATATTTATCCTTTCCTTCCTCAACCAGGAACTGCAACGATAAGCTCTCGGTCGGGGTCCAGTCAGCCGATAGCTTCAGCTTGTCACGCTGGCGATCTTTGACCGTGTAGGGGGATGCCCCGCCAAGCAGAACAGCGGCTGCGTCCGACAAAATGGGAGTGCCCTGAACGGCACGCAACCAGCTCGATCCGTTGCGTTGGCTGTTCAGGTAGCTAATGCCCCCGTTGAACGTTTCAGACATGGAACCCCGCAATTCGGCCCGCCAGCCACGCTCGCGTGTTTCTTCCCGCAACATGTTCAGGCCGCCGGGTTTCTCGGTGCTTTCAGGTACGCCGCGATTCACCATCTCATAATCAGCCCCCAGCGTTGCCCGATAGTTGCTCGGCAACTGATAGCTCGCTTCCAGTTTGCCAGCTTGCCTCTTTAGCGAGTCTTTGCCATTCGTATTACCGGCCGACGGGGAATACAGGTTAAGCGGCGTCTTGTCGTTTTTATCCTCGTAGCGCACATTGGCGAGCACGGAGAGTTTAGCCATGGGGCGCGCCGTCAGGCCAACCTGGGTCAAAGTGGTATCCAGGACACCACCGAGGTCGTTAACACCGGCTGGGTGCGTCGTCAGCCCCATGCTGTCAAAATTCTCATGCTGCGTGGCATGGGTCTTGGCGTACTTGAAGGTCACGCGGGTGGACGGCGTGAATGCATAGTGGCCGGCGAGAGAAAGCTGGTGCGCCTGGTTGTCGGGCGGCAGCGCCGTGGGTGATTGCATGTAGGCCAGAACCTGAGCGCCAGACGTACCGGGAGTGAGAAGATCAATTGCCCCGCCGTTTGGCGCCACCAGGCCGGTTATTGTCTGATTGATGGCTCCGTTTGCATTGGTGTAGAACGATCCGTAATAAGCCGCACTCAGCAGGTATTTTTCGCCGGAAAAATTCAGCTTGGCATCGAACTGTTTGATTTTTGAGTCTATCGGTTCGGGTAACAACAGCAGTGCCCCCACGCCGTTGGCGGGGGTTGTGGGGCATGTAACGGTGGTAAACGGGCCGGCCGCGCCGCAATTGATGCCAAGGCCAAACAAGCGCGCGCCATCCTTCTTTTCACTCTTGAAGCTGGCTTCGAACTGGAGGGAAGGGGTAAGCCATTTCTCGGCACCGACGGTGACGCTCTTGCGTTTCGTTTGCAGGTCCACGTCGGTTTTGGCAGCCGAACCATTGACGGTCAGATTGGTCGATCCGATGCCTTGCACGCCGGTACTGACAGTGCGCGGGTAGACGCGGGTCAGTTCGCTGTATTCTGCGGAATATTTCCAGTCCCCCTGCTTCTTCTGCGAGAAGCGCAGTTCACGATCATCGAGACCGAGATTGCGCCCCTGGAAAGCTGTCCAGACTCCCGTTTCTGCATCGTGTTTGTTAACATCTGCATCGAGCAGAATAGAGCTAGTGTCCCAGCGCAAGCCATTGTATTGTCCGAACAGTGCTCGCTCGCCGCTATCGCCGCTGACGCCCCCCAAGCCAAAGCTGACCCAGCTTTCGGGGATGGCGGGTTGCAGGATGTTCGCGCTTTGTACTGCAACCCCGGCGTTGGCACTCTCCGAACTTTCCTGTTTGGCGGGTTGCGCGGTATCAACCACCTCTTCTGCTTGTACCTGACCAAATGCCGCGAGCAAGACAAGTGCGATGAGTTTTTGCCTGAACCCAATATGCTGTTTAATGGTGATCATCATCTTGACTCCCTTCAATCTTAGCGCAGCAGGAACTGAGGATTTGCCTGGGTATTCGCCGGGTTGTTGGTGCCATGAATCTGGTTATGGCAGTTCACGCAACCCCGTCCCTGTGTGTAATTAATCTGGTTTTTGGCGATGGCCAAAGGCGTGGCCACCTGGCCAGTCAATGCCAGACTGGCTGGTCCGTGCGGACTGTGGCACTGGTGGCACAGGAACGGCGGCCGCATCTTCAGCAGATTTTCTGCGACAGTGCCATGCGGGTTATGGCAGATCGTGCAGTCTTCGGTGACGGGCTGGTGATTGTGAACGAACGGCCCGCGTTTCTCCATGTGGCAGGTGTAACAGGTTTCAATCACGCTGTCGCGCTTCATCAGTTTGGGTCCCGCCGAACCATGCGGGTTATGGCAATCGGAGCAGGCCATCTTGCCCTCGGGAATCGGGTGATGGGAAGGCTTGTTGATTTCCAGGCGCTTATCCTGGTGACAGGTAGAGCAAACCTCGGGTTGGGTACGTTTGTCGCGAACCTTGTCTTGTGCCGTGTGTATCTGGTGGCATGAGGTGCAGTCCAAATCGCGGCTCTGGTGCGCGCTGCCCATCCAGTGCGAGCGTCTTGCATCCTTCTGGTGGCAGGCCAAGCAGAAACGGTTTTTGTCTTCCGCTGTGCCGCTCCCCTTTTTGAAGGATTCGATTTTCAGCGGGCCGGTGTAATTTTCCTGACCGGCGACCTCCTTGTGCGCGCCGCCGCCTCCGTGGCAAGACTGGCAGCCTGACTCCGTATCGGCCGCAAACGCTCTGCTATGGGCGCTATTCTGAAACGTCTGCTTATGGCTTTTGTGGCAGGCGAAACACTGGCGATTGTCGATGAAGCCTGTTTCCCCAGCCGATGCGGGTGACAACTGCAGCATGACAAAAATTACATGGCAGGCTGTGAGAAGAAGTTTTTTCAGGTTGTTATTACCGAAGGATTGACGTGCTTGCGATCCTTGATGTGTGCAGTTATGAACAGTTGACAATGTAGCCCTCTCTTCTGTAAGAAATTCGGCTTGAACGCCGTCTTTTGGTTAAGCCGATCAATAATTCCTGCACGCCGGCATACAAGGTGCTCAGCTCAACCACCTGTTCCAGCAGAATCCCATCCTCTTTTGTGTGGCAGGCTTGACGCATCAGCTGTTCAGCCTCCCCTTTGTGTCATGTAATCCGTATCGAACAACCGGTTTGCATTATCGCTGCGCTGATCCAACAGCAACGCATGCACATTTCAATTGCGACGGTATTAACGAATACGCGGCGGATTATTCGATACAACTCGTTTTGTGACAACCCCTTCTGTCAAATCATTTCAGGCGCATCTGATGAACGGAAAAAATGGGCCGCCAGATGGTCGCGCGTTGCGGTGGCAATGAGTTAGCGGTGAGATGCGATGAATTGGATATTGATGAAATTGCTATACTCCATTGCCTGTATTTGCACGTGCACGCAGCTCCTTGGCCGGCTTGAAGTGTGGAATGTACCTTGCCGGCTCTTTCAATTTGCCGCTGGTACTGATGTTGCGTTTTTGTTTTAGGGGATGCCGATTCAGGGTAAAGCTGCCGAAGCCGCGAATTTCGATACGCCCCCCTTTTGCCAGGGTGCCGCACAGCGCATCCAGAATCGCCTTGACTGCATGTTCTGCACCTATTGTTTAAGTTGCGGGTTCATCCCGGCAATGCGTTTAACAAGATGTGATTTATCCATGGCAGATGATTAAAGCGGCTTTTTCCTATGCATGCATCACTCAAATGAACTAATCAAAATGGACTATATCGGAGAGAATTTGCCGGCCTGTTCAGCCTCCGCCTCCGGCAAAAAAACCGGCGCAATCTAAAAGAACAATCCGATCAATCAACAATAACCCAATGATTTGGCTGTCGTTTTTGGACAGCCTGGTCAGATGGCTAGTAGTTTCACCAGTGATTTATCAATAGTTTCGTGCTCTTACCGCAGGTTGCAGTGCGCGCTCATCGCGGCAGTGCGCGCTCATCGCGACAGTGCGCGAGCGTGCCAGTCGCCAGCAACATCAGCAATTCGGCCTGCCCTTTCGCCCCGGTCTTGGCAAATATAGAGCCAAGTTGCGCACGCGCGGTACTCGGAGAAATACCAAAGTCATTTGCCGCCTGCTCCAGACTGTTGAATTCGGCAAGCTTTGCAGCCAGTTTTGATTCTGCGGGGCTGAGTCCATACGTGACGGCTAGGCGTCTGGGTGGCAGTTGCAGGCTGCCCGGTTTGGAGAGAAAAATAGCGACACAACCCGATTCAACTGGAGTATCCCAGCGCGCGGAAAACTCCGGCGAAACAGGCGTTACCAGACAATGTAAAAATTCATTTCTGTTTGGCAGGGCAATGCGCATGTCACCACCGGTTGCTGCGCTACCGACAGTTACGCCATGAGCGCCTTGCGCCGCGCCGGCAATGAGTTTGTGCAGCAGCGCGGTTTCCGGCGGGCTGTTCAAAACCAGCCTTCCCAGGCAGACGTTAACCCCTTTGCACGACGCCAGCATCAGTTCCGCCGCACGGTTGACGAACAGCGGCACACCGAGGCCGTCGGTCAGAATCACGCCCATGCGCATTTGATCCAGTGCGCCTAGCGCCCATTCCTTTTCGACGGTGATGCTGCTGATTCTGCCATGCACTTGCACCGCGCGGGTGACGTGCTGAGCAAGAATTTTCATCAGCCGCGCTTGTTCCTCACCGAAGGCACCAGCGCGTTTGCCGCGTTGTGCCGCGAACAACAGGGTGCGATTGCCATCTTTGGCCACGAGAGAGCCCAGCGCATGCACTTTGTCCTGGGGAATAAAGTAATCGTTGTATAACTCGGTCTTGCGCTGTTCGGACAGGCTGAAGACCTGTTCAGCCGGCTTGACTTCGCCCAACTTGAATTGCTTCAGGGCGGCGGTCAAGTAGTCCAGTTTGACAAAGTGGTTGCAGTAGGATGCCCGCCAGGCGGGATCATAGCCGACGCTGGCAACAAATCCGGCTTTGCCGACTTCGCTGTCAGCCGAACGCAGCATGGCAGAACAGCCGCCAACGGCGCTGGCAAACCCCTCAAGAAAAGACGGCCATTTGTGCTCATCCAGCGCGGCATCGTAAACCTTGCCTACCAGATTGAGCACGGTGTCTTCGGAAATAGCCATAAAACACCTCCTGTTTTTTGTTGTTTGTTGGGCAGATGAAGCGTCCAAACGCCGGGTGCTTAATTTTTATGCATTCTTCAGCTTTTCTAATATCGTATTCTTTCAGCCAGCAGGAACCATGCCAACAGAATTGATTTCGCCAAACATTAATGACGAAACAAATAGATAGGAGTTATCTGAACTTGTAGTTTGGATTGCGCAATCCTTAGATCATTGCTTTACCTGGGCGAAAAGTCGTCAAGCTCTGTCGAAAAAGTGGCAGATGCGGTGCAGGCTCAATTCCAAAGTGAATCAACTAATTATGGCTTTGTAGCGTACTGAGTCCAATCGACATTAGCGGAAACCAACTGGTCAAGCAGCGGGTTGTTTTGCATGGAACTGCGGCCTGAAGTCATATCTGAATTGGTTATGCGATGTTTGGAAAACTATCTTAGCCCGGATGAAATGCAATAAAATCCGGGGGAAGTTTGTTTTTGCCAGGCAATTGCATACTAATTACCGGCTGTAACGATACTGCCGAAGCCTCTTCTGCGGCGGTAAGTTTGCCCGCAGCCCGGCCAAAAAAGGGCCAAAAAATGGTTTTGACCAGCGCGGATATTTATGTATAATGCGCGCCTTCGCAAAAACCGCTCCAAATCGAGGTTGATATGTACGCAGTCATTAAAACCGGTGGTAAACAATATCGCGTTACTTCCGGCGAAACTTTAAAAGTTGAGATCATTCCCGGCGACGTGGGCAGCGCTATCGTGCTGGACAAAGTGCTGATGGTGGCCGACGGCGACAAGCTGTCCGTGGGCAGGCCTTTGCTGACCGGCGCCTCCGTCAAAGCGACTATCATTTCGCATGGCCGTGGCGACAAGGTGCGCATTTTCAAGATGCGCCGCCGCAAGCATTACCAGAAAAATCAAGGTCATCGTCAAAACTACACCGAGATCCGCATCGACGGCATCTCTGCTTAAGTTCTGGGCTTAGTTCTGGGCGTAATTTTTAAGGAGCATATAACATGGCATCAAAAAAAGGCGGCGGCAGTACCAGTAACGGTCGCGACTCACACTCAAAACGGCTGGGCGTCAAGAGCTACGGCGGCGAATTGATCAGCGCGGGCAGCATCATCGTGCGTCAGCGCGGCACCGAATTCCACCCCGGCGACAACGTCGGCATGGGCAAGGATCACACCCTGTTTGCCAAGATCACCGGCAAAGTAGTGTTCGCCATCAAGGGCGCGCAACAGCGCAGGACAGTTTCCATCGTAGCTGCTTAAACAGCGCTCTTTGGAATAACATCAGCCCTATCGCAAGGTAGGGCTTTTTTATTTGTATAACGTCGTAGTCGCAGGTCGGGTTAGCGCAGCGTAAACCGACGGATTTTCATTGCACTTCGTAGAGGTGTCGGGTTACGCTGCATTAATCCGACCTGCAAACAGCAGTTGATTCAACGGACAAATAACGCGGTTTTTTGCGATGCATACAACATGAAATTTATAGACGAATCCAAGATTGAAGTATTTGCGGGCAATGGCGGCAATGGCGCGGCCAGCTTTCGCCGTGAAAAATACATCGAGAAAGGCGGGCCGGACGGCGGCGACGGCGGACGCGGCGGCAGCGTGTACGCGCTGGCTGATCGCAATATCAACACGCTGGTTGACTATCGCTTCGCCCGCATGCACCGTGCCAAAAACGGCGAATCCGGGCGCGGATCGGACTGTTACGGCAAGGGCGCGGACGACATCGTGCTGCGCATGCCGGTGGGCACGGTGATCACCGACATCAACAGCGGCGAGGTGATTGCCGACCTCACCCACGATGGCGAAAAAGTTTTGCTCGCACAGGGCGGCATCGGCGGCTTGGGCAATATTCATTTCAAATCCAGCACCAACCGCGCGCCGCGCCAATGCACACCCGGCACGGAGGGAGAAACGCGCGAATTGCAGCTGGAATTGAAAGTGCTCGCCGATGTCGGGCTGCTCGGCATGCCGAACGCGGGCAAATCCACTTTCATTCGCGCCGTTTCTGCCGCGCGCCCCAAGGTAGCCGATTATCCGTTCACCACGCTGCATCCCAACCTCGGCGTGGTGCGCGTATCGCCGGAGAAGAGCTTCGTCATCGCCGATGTTCCGGGCCTGATCGAAGGCGCGGCGGAAGGCGCCGGGCTGGGCCACCAGTTTCTGCGCCACCTGGCGCGCACCCGCGTGTTGCTGCATCTGGTGGATATTGCGCCGATGTACGAGGGCGTCAACCCGGTCGCCGACGCTCGCGCGATACTTAATGAGCTGAAAAAATACGACCCGGCCTTGTATCAGAAGCCGCGCTGGTTGCTGCTGAACAAAGCCGATCTGCTGGAAGATCGTGATGAAAAAGTCGCCGCTTTCCTCAAGGAGTTCACCGACTTCGACCGCCATTTTGTCATCTCTGCGATTAACGGCGAGGGTTGCAAGGAATTGACTTACGCCATCATGGAGCACCTGCTGGCCATGAACGAACAGGAAAAACAGGCTGCTGCAGAAAGCGGGCAGGAAAGCGACGCAAGTACTATTTAACCGGGATAATCCATTAGGGCAAAATCTGTAGGAGCGCAATTTATTGCGCGATAGCATGGCGCCACAATCGCCCGATAAATCGGGCTCCTACGGCGATCTGACAAAATTTACAGCCAGCAAGAATTTTTGGGCGTATTCCTGAAAAATTATTTGGTTTAACAACACCATGAAATCCGTATTGACCCAATGCAGGCGCATCGTCGTCAAGGTAGGCAGCAGCCTGGTGACGAATCAGGGCGCAGGGCTGGACCTCAACGCGCTAGGCAACTGGGCACGGCAGATTGCCGCGCTTAATGCAAGCGGCCATGAGGTGGTACTGGTATCTTCCGGTGCAATCGCCGAGGGTATGCAACGCCTGGGCTGGAACACGCGCCCCACCTCGATACACGACCTGCAGGCCGCCGCCGCAGTCGGGCAGATGGGCCTGGTGCAAGCCTATGAAAGCTGTTTCCGCAAACACGACCTGCATGCCGCGCAAGTGCTGCTTACGCATGCAGACCTGGCCGACCGCGAACGTTATCTGAACGCGCGCACCACGCTGACCACCTTGCTTTCACTGCACGTCATTCCCATCATCAACGAGAACGACACGGTCGTAACCGACGAAATCAAATTCGGCGACAACGACACGCTGGGCGCGCTGGTCGCCAACCTGATCGAGGCCGATGTGCTCATCATCCTCACCGATCAAACCGGCCTCTACACTGCCGATCCCCGCAAAGACCCGGGCGCCACGCTGGTCAATGAGGCCAAGGCCGGCGATGCGCGGCTGGAAAGCATGGCAGGCGGCGCAGGCAGCTCTATCGGGCGCGGCGGCATGATCACCAAAATACTCGCAGCTAAACGCGCGGCGCGCAGCGGCGCGCATACCGTCATCGCCTCCGGGCATGAGCGCGATGTGCTGTTGCGCCTGCTCCAAGGCGAGGCCATCGGCACGCTGCTCACCGCGACCACGCTCACTCTGGCAGCGCGCAAACAATGGCTCGCGGACCATCTTCAGGTTGCGGGAAAACTGGTGCTGGATGCCGGTGCAATCAAGGCATTGCGTTCCGGCGGAAAGAGTTTGCTGCCGATCGGCGTCAAGAGCGTATCGGGGGAATTCGAACGCGGTGAGGTCGTCGCCTGCATCGGCGAGGACGGCAGCGACATCGCCCGCGGCCTGATCAACTACAACGCCGGGGAAGCGCGACTGATCGCACAACATACCAGCCAGGAAATCGAGACCCTGCTCGGCTATGGCGGTGACGCCGAAATCATCCACCGTGACAACCTGGTTCTGTTGTAAAGCAACAGAACCAGGTTGCGGCGTAGGCTCATATCGGCGAAGCCGATGTGAAACCGCGAAGCGGTGGCCGAAGCCACAACTTCACCCTGAAAACAGCAGCACCAGGTTACGGCGTAGACTCTCGTACCCGGAGGGTAAACTTGCGCAGCAAGTTAAGCCGCATAGCGGCGGTCGAAGCACCCAGCGACTATCCGCCGCACGCTATTTCTTGAAGAACAGAAACAGCCCAACGGCGAAGCTTGCGGCTCCGGCTATATAGCGGATCATTACTTCATCCGAGTGTGAACCCGAAAAAGCCTGGCGCAGTTGCGACCCGACAGAACCCGATATCTGGTAACCCCAATATGCGAGTCCGATCCCGGCGACGACAAGAACAATGCCAACGGCTTTAGTTGCCGCTTGCGTACCATTTGCCATTTTTAACCCCCCTTATTGAACACTCTCAAGAAATCCGCAAAAAACCTCCAGCGTATGCCCATAATAATATCGGAGATGATGCCCGGGTAGCCTCAAACCAGACTATGCATCGAACTTCAAACCGGAATCTGCATAAGCATTGAGCAAGCAACACGATACCAGTATAGTTCGTTAAAGCAAATCAGGGAGACACGCATGGTGCAGCTGGATACCAGAGAACACAGACTGACATTGCCGGAAATTCTGGGCATGCTGGTTGCCGATGGCATGGTCAGCCAGACTGTCGCCGATACGATAATTGCCGAGCGTCGCAGTCATCGCCAAAACGTTCACCCGCTCGTGGCCATTGCCGGACAAAACCTGAAATCGCTGCTGCCGCCGCACAAGGCCCTGCATCAGGATGCGCTGACAGAATGGCTGGCAGGGCGCGTCGGTCTTGAGTATTTCCACATTGATCCGCTGAAGATCGACTTTTCCATAGTCACCGACATCATGTCCAACGACTATGCCGCGCGCTTCGGCATCCTGCCGGTGCAGGTGACGCCAAGCGAGGTGGTAATAGCCACCTCCGAACCCTTCCTGCGTGAGTGGGAAAAAGTGCTCACGCAAACACTGCGCAGGGACATTCGCCGCGTTGTCGCCACACCTGATGACATCAGCCGCTATCTGGTCGAGTTCTACAATCTGGCGCGCTCGGTGAAGAATGCGGCACAGACCAAGCGTCAGGAGAAATCCGGGCAAGCCTCGTTCGAGCAGCTGGTTGAGCTGGGCAAGACCAAACAGCAGTTCGATGCCAACGACCAGCATATCGTCACGATCGTTGACTGGCTGTGGCAGTACGCTTTCGAGCAGCGTGCTTCGGACATCCACATCGAGCCGAGGCGCGACCTCGGGCTGGTGCGCTTCCGCATCGATGGCGTGCTGCATCAGGTATACCAGATCCCGATGTCGGTGATGGTCGCCATGACCAGCCGGATCAAACTGCTCGGTCGCATGGACGTCATCGAGAAACGCCGCCCGCAGGATGGACGCATCAAGACGCGCACCGCCGACGGGCAAGAGGTGGAGTTGCGCCTGTCCACGCTGCCGACAGCCTTCGGCGAAAAACTGGTGATGCGGATTTTCGACCCGGAGGTGCTGGTGCGCGATTTTGCCGAACTCGGTTTTTCCGACGAGGATCGCACCCGCTGGGAAAAGATGACTTCGCAGCCGAACGGCATCATCCTGGTCACCGGCCCGACCGGGTCGGGCAAGACCACCACGCTGTATTCCACGCTCAAGCAACTGGCCACGCCCGAGGTCAACGTCTGCACCATCGAAGACCCGATTGAAATGGTCGAGCCGGCGTTTAACCAGATGCAGGTGCAACACGGTATCGACCTCAATTTCGTTGACGGCTTGCGGGCGCTGATGCGCCAGGACCCGGACATCATCATGGTGGGCGAAATCCGCGACCTGGAAACCGCCGACATGGCAATCCAGGCCGCGCTGACCGGCCATCTCGTGCTGTCCACGCTGCACACCAACGATGCGCCCTCGGCCATCACCCGGCTGCTCGATCTCGGTGTCGCGCCTTTCATGATCAATGCCACGGTGCTCGGCATCATGGCGCAACGGCTGGTGCGCACGCTGTGCCCGCACTGCAAGCGAGAACTGGCGGTGCGCGCCGAAGAAAACGAACTATGGACCAGCCTCGTCGCTCCGTGGAAAACCAGCCACCCGCCGCAATTGCAGCATGAAGCCGGCTGTCTCGAATGCCGGATGACCGGCTATCAGGGACGTATCGGCATATACGAAATCCTGCTGATGTCGCCCGAAATACGCAAACTCGTCACCCCAACCACAGACGCGGCGCGCATCCGCGAAGTTGCCTACCGCGAAGGCATGAAACCGCTGAGAATTTCAGGAGCCATGAAAGTTGCAGCGGGAACCACGACGCTGGAAGAGGTAATCAAGGTTGCCCCGCCGGCAAACCAGTAGCGCAACTCGTTCCCGGATTTATTTTCCTAGCTGCATCCCCACCCCACGGCTTATTGGCCTGCGTTGCTGAACGCCGCGCCGCGCGAGATAAACCACCTGACGGCGTTTCGGCGCGCAACGGAGACAGCCTGTTGGGAGTCGTGCGCATTCCACCCGTCAGCGGGCAAACCCGATTGACTTCAGGGCATCGAAAATCTTCTGGGACAATTGTGCGTGACCGGCGTCATTAGGGTGCAAAGGATCGCCCTTCATTTGCGGATCGGAAAGAACTTCGGCGATTGCGTCTTCGATCAATGGAACCTGCTGCTCATCGGCGACCCGGAGGTAGAAATCCGCCGCAGACAGATTGTGAAAAGCGGCTCCCGCGACGCTCGGCTTCGGCGTTGCCAGCAGAACCGGCTTCGCACCGTGTGCCTTTATCATGGCGAGTATCTTTCCCAGATTGACGATGGTCTCTTTCTGGGCAATGTGACGCAGCATATCGTTGCCCCCCAGTGTCACCAGCACAATGACAGGGTGGTGTTCCTCAAGAAGCGCCGGCAAGCGAAGCAATGCACCGCCGCTGGTGTCACCGCTTACCCCGCCATTGATTACAACCCAGCCCGTACGTTTCGCCAGCAGATCGGGCCAAGCCTCTTCAGGAGCCACTCCGTTGCCGGCTGTCAGGCTGTCTCCCAGCGCCAGAACCCGGCTGCCTGGGGGAAGCGCATCCTCCTTTGCCTTGCCGCACGCGGCGACAAGGACGATTGCGGCAGCCAACAAAATAATGCGCCGGATAAAACCGGTATTAAATTGACAAGGACACTCAGGTGCATTCATTTTGACGGCCTGCCGGAACGAAATGCATTGCCTCACTCCTGGATTACCCACTGGGGATTGAACGCAAAACCGTGCCCGGTAAAGAACCCCACTGACTTGTTGGGATTCTTTACCGGGAGATTCACGAATATCCCGGTAGCCATGTTTTTCTCCTTTTGAAGGTTCATTGCACGATAAAATGTTACCAGTAGAATGAAACCTTGGAGGCAACCGAAAAAGAATGACCATCCAGGCTATCCCCAAAAAGACGCTACGTCTCGTGATTCATGGCCGCGTGCAAGGCGTGTTCTTCCGCGACTCGATGCGCCGCGAAGCGCAAAGACTCGGGATCGCAGGCTGGGTGCGCAACCGCAGCGACGGCACGGTGGAAGCCGCTGTTCAGGGTGAACCCGCCGCCATGGACGCGATCGTGCGCTGGGCGCGGCGCGGCCCTGAGCGCGCCCAGGTGGAACGGGTCGAAATCGAGCCGCATGACGGCAATTACAGCAACTTCGAAGTCATCGGCTAATCATGAAAACGATCCTGGTCACCGGCTCGACTGACGGCATAGGGTTGGAAACCGCACTGGAACTGGCACGCAGCGGACACGAAGTAGTGCTGCACGGACGCAACGAGGAAAAGGTGCAGCGTGCCCGCGACGCGATCCGGCAGGCCGTGCCGGATGCCGTGCTGCACACCGCGCATGCCGACCTTGCAGATTTCGACGCCGTGGCGCTGATGGCTCAAGAGATCGCGGCACGCCTGCCCAGGCTGGATGTGCTGATCAACAATGCCGGCGTGTACATGACCAGGCGCAGGGTTTCAAAAGAGGGTTTCGAGATGACGCTGGCGGTGAACTACCTCGCGCACTTCCTGCTCACCGTGTTGCTGCTGCCGCTTCTGAAAAATTCATCCGACCCGCGCGTGGTCACGGTCAGTTCGATTGCGCACACACGCGGACATATCGATTTCGACAATCTGAATGGAGAACGCCATTTCGATGCCTACCACGCTTACGCCAACTCAAAGCTCGCCGACACCCTGTTCGCCAACGAACTGGCGCGGCGCGAACCGTGGCTCGCCTCCAACAGCCTGCATCCCGGCGTGATCGACACCAAGCTGCTGCACACCGGCTTCGACGCAACGGGAGACAGCGTAGCGGTTGGCGCACGCACCCCGGTGTACCTCGCCACCTCGCCTGACGTCAAAGGCATCTCGGGAAAATACTTCATTCACTGCGCCTCCGTACAGCCTGCGCCGCTGGCGAAGGATAGTCACCTGGCGCGGCAATTGTGGAAGTGGTCGGAGAACGCCGTTCGGCCTTACCTTTCAGCCAAAGCCTGACAAGAAACAATGGCCCCATTCGAACCAGAGCTGTCAGAGCCACAAGCGCAAAGGAAATGTCATACTGTGCTATCGTTGGTTCGTCCTGCCATTGTGATAATTCAGCTTGCGAACCCCAACCTAACCTGAGAACCAAACGCCAAATATGCAGACGACCATGATTGGCTACCTGTCCGCTTTACTGGTTTTAATCGGCCTGGTTATTCATGTGGCAACTCTAGTCCCGCTCCGCAAACTGATGGCGATGCTCCCCGCCGGATCACTGTGCAATAAGTGGCTTGCCATGACCGGACTGGTTTTTGTCTTCATCGCTGGTTACCTGGGCTACATCGTGGTGCTTTGGGGCAAACAGACCGATTGGCACGAACTCCCCATTCCCGGCATATTTTTATTCGGTGCCATATTTGTGTGGCTGACGATAAAACTTTCGCTGCAAACCGCCGCTGATCTGCGGCGCATAATTCTGCTTGAATCCGAGAACATTACCGATCCGCTGACGAAGGTTTACAACCGCCGATATCTGGATCGTCGTCTAGCGGAAGAAGTCGTACGATCAAAAAGATACACTCTTGACCTTTCCGTTTTGTTGCTCGACATCGATCACTTCAAGCGGGTTAATGACAGGTATGGACACCAGGCTGGAGATGTCACCTTGAGTACCTTAGGCAGTTTGTTTAAGACTGGTCTTCGTGATTCGGATGTAGTCGCGCGCTATGGGGGAGAGGAATTTCTGGTGATTTGTACCAATACGGCTATCGATGGGGCTGCATTGGTGGCAGAACGCCTTCGCCGGCTGGTTGAATCGCAGCAAGTCCAGATTCCTGATAGTTCCGGCGGAAGCCAAACCATTCAGATCAGCATCAGCATTGGTGCGGCAGGCTTGAGTGCCAGCGTTGACAGCAAGGAAAAGCTGGTTCAAGCCGCGGACCAGGCGCTATACCGCGCAAAAGAGGAAGGCAGAAATTGCGTCATCATTGCCAGGACCGAAGTCAAAAGCTAACCTGATTAGCCATAAAGTTCAGCCTACCCTTTCAACAAGCAAAAAAGTGAAAGATGTTCACTTGCCATTACCATTGCACCTGTCATTGCGAGGAGCGTAGCGACGTGGCAATCCAGTGCTTTTGACTTCGTTGCTATCTTCCTGGATTGCCGCGCTACGCTCGCAATGACAGCCATTTACTTGCGTATCTGAACTTTGTGGCTAATCAGAAAAGCTAAAGATCTTCCAAACCACAAATGGGTCAGCTCAAGCTGCCCTCCTTTCCCCCCAATCGCGGCCGTTCAGCCGCTGAAAGAGTAGTATACGAACCACATCCTTACTCTCCGCAGAGGTGCATCATGCGTGTCGCAATCATCGGTTCCGGGCCTGCCGGTTTCTACGCTGCGGAGGCGCTGCTCAGGCGCACCGATACGGTCGTCCATGTCGACATGTTCGATCGTCTCCCCACTCCGTACGGGCTGGTGAGGGGAGGCGTCGCGCCCGACCACCAGAGCATCAAGACCGTCACCCGCGTTTACGAAAAAACCGCCGCGCGGCCCACGTTCAGGTTTCTGGGGAATGTGGGCCTCGGGCGCGACGTGACGGTGGAGGAGTTGCACCGGCACTATCACCAGATAATCTACGCTGTGGGCAACGAGGATGACCGTCGCCTCGGCATTCCGTGTGAAGGCATCACGCGCTGCACGCCGGTGTCCGTGTTCATCGGCTGGTACAACGGGCATCCCGACTATCGCGATGCAAAGTTCGATTTGTCGGTGTCGCGCGTCGCGGTGGTGGGCAACGGCAACGTCGCCATCGACTCCGCCCGGATGCTGCTGCGCACCCCCGCCGAACTCGAAAAGACCGACATTGCCGCACACGCGCTGGAGGCACTGCGCCACAGCAAGGTGCGCGAGGTTTATATCCTCGGGCGGCGCGGGCCGGGGCAAGCCTCGTTCACACCGACCGAACTAAAGGAATTCGGCGAGATGGAAGATGTAGACCCGATCGTTTCCCCCGAAGATCTGGCGGGCTGCATCATTCCGGAAAATGCGGGTAATGCCCCGCAATGGAAGAACCTGAAGATACTCCAGTCCTTTGCCGAGCGGCAGCCCGGTACGAAAGCGAAAAAACTCCATCTGCGCTTCCTCGTTTCGCCGACCGAAATAATCGCCGGTGCCGACGGCAAAGTGGCCGGCATCGCACTCGAGAAAAACCGCCTTGAGGTTCAGCCGGACGGCACAGTCAGCGCACGCGGCACCGGCGAGATTGAAGTCCTCGATGTCGGGATGGTGTTGCCAGCGATTGGCTTTACCGCCAAACGGATTGCCGGTGTCCCCTACGACGAAAGGGCGAAGGTCATTGCCAACGAAGACGGGCGCGTCGTCGACCCAGTCAGTCGCGCCGTGACCCCCAACGAATACGTCGTCGGCTGGGCGCGTACCGGTCCGCAGGGGCTCATCGGGACACACAAGGCCGCTTCCGCCCACGTGGTCAAGCACATGATCGCCGACGGTGCCGGACTCGAGGCGCGCCAGCTTCCAGACCCCGAGGCTATCGACACTTTGCTGCGCCAGCGCGGTGTGCAAATCGTCTCCTTCAACGACTGGAAGCGGCTTGATGACGTGGAAGTGGCACGCGGAGAACGGCGCGGCGCACCGCGCGACAAGCTTGTCGACGTCGAAGCGATGCTCGAGGTGCTTGATCAGCACTGACAGGAAAAGAATTCGAACCTGGCACCTGCAACCTTACTCAGCAGTCAGAAATTAAAGCTACAAAAAATTGATATTCATGTGTAGGAGCCCGATTTATCGGGCGATTTCAAGATTGGCTATCGCCCGATAAATCGGGCTCCTACAACGACGTTTTTGGCTTATGCAATGATTTCGACTATTTGTACATGTGTCGCCTAACTAACTGACTGCTGTGTAAATCAAATCACTCTGGCCCTTGTGGCCCTTGGCGCAATGCCCGTTGGTTATTGCGCCCGCTGGCCAGACTCACTGGCGGAAAGTTGCATGGCACTCAACACAGTACTGCATCGTTTTGTTCAAAGCGCGCAATGACGCAGCAACATCTTTGGTTTGCAAGGCGTTGCCGAGATCGTCGCCGCTTTTGTGGAAAGCGAGTCCCAGCGTCATGAATTTTTCATTGTTGAACATGCTGCACATTTTTTGCATCTCCGGGGTCAGGCCCAGCTTGCCATGCGCTATTTTTGAGGCATCCTCAAACTTGTTTTCCGACATCAATCCGATGATCGACTGGACTGCTTCTACATGCTCCCGCATGTTCGATAGCTGGTGCTGTTTCATTTCCGCTGATAACCCCAGAGAAGTTCGCATATCCATCATGCTCATGTCGTGATGATGGCTTTGGTGCTGCATTTGTTCAGTGGCAGCAAATGCCGCATTCAAGCCAACTATCCCGATGAATGCTGAAACGGCGATCAAATTTTTCTTCATGCTTTGGATTCCTCTTGTGATGAGATCGGCTGGAGCCGGCTTCATTTGTTTAGTTAAATTTCACTGCTTCCTTAAGTGAAGCCCTGCCGGTTTTTGTTCAACCTGCATGCCGCATATTGGGCAGACCATATTAAACGGGCATTGCAGAATGCAATATGACTGAAATCATACAGGCGAATTGGATTGTCGCTGCATCAGGGTCAATATTTGCCCTTGCCGTTGCAGTACACCTTCCCGCTCCATCTCGGCCAAGGTGCGATACAACGCTTCGTGGCTTGCCCCTAACTCTACCGCCCAGCGGATAATGGGTTGGTCTAGTTCCACCCGTCCCTGCTTACCATGGTCTACCAGATAGTGGATGACACGCATGCGCAGGCTTTTCAGGCCTAATCGCTCTTGGGCCGCTCGTTGCCGACGGAGGTTGCCGGACAGTATGGCGATCCATTCCATGGCGAAATCCGGGTTGCTGGACAGGCAATGGCGTAAAACTTTAACCGGCAAGCTCAGGCAACGCCCGGGGCGGGTGCAGATCGCGTCGCAATGGTAATGGGTGCCGAACAGGCTGGCTTCGGCGAAGAAATCGCCTTCACGGGCGCGATACAAAACAATCTCGCCTCCTTCAGGCGAAAAACGCGTCAGGCATACTTCTCCATCCAGTACACGATACACAGCATCTGCTTCGTCACCGAAGTGGAAGATATACCGGCCCTTGACCATCTCCACGGGACGCGCCGCCAGCCGAAGTGTATCCGGGCAATGCCCTATCCAGTCTTCTGCCAATATTGTTCTCCATTATTTCCAAACTGGAATCCACTCACTCCACATCAACCGCTAACTGCCGCCCAACATCTCCAACCCCCACGCCACGCCGAACCCCGTCACGTCGCTGGCGACGATGCCCAGCCCCTCTTCGCAGCGGCTGGCGGAGAGGTCGATGTGCAGCCATGGCACATCGTCGGTGAAGCGTTGCAGGAAGCGCGCCGCGAGGATGTGGTCGGCTTCGCCGGCCTGCGAGCATTGCTTGATGTCGGCGACCTTGGATTCCAACCCGGCCTCGTAATCCTCGTCCATCGGGAAGGCGCACAGGCGCTCGCCGCATTGCTTTCCAACGTTCACCGCGCGCTGCACCAGTTCGTCGCGGTTGCCCAGCACCCCCGAATAGCGCGCGCCCAGCGCGGTTGCCATGCTGCCGGTGAGCGTGGCGAAATCGATCATCAGGTCGGGCTTGGCGCGCGCCGCCAGGGTCAGCGTATCGGCAAGCACCATCCTGCCCTCGGCATCGGTGTGGATGATTTCGATGGTAGTGCCGTTGAGCGCCTTGACGATATCGTTCTGCTTGTATGCCTTGGGACTGATGTGGTTCTGCGCCAGCGCCAGCCAGCAGTCGATATTCACCGGCAATTTGTTCTGCGTGGCGGCCAGCAGGATGCCGAGCGCGACGGCGGAACCGTTCATGTCCTCGTGCATGTTGTGCATGTAGCGCGACGGCTTGAGGTTGTGCCCGCCGGTGTCGAAGCAGATGCCCTTGCCGACCAGCGCGACGGTCTGCTTCGCCTTGGGATGTTTGTACGAGAGATGCACGATGGCCGCATCTTCCGGATCGCTGCCCTGCGCCACAGCGACGAACGCGCCCGCGCCCATCTTGCGCAGCTTCTTCATGTCGAATTCTTCATGCTGCCAGCCATGCTGCTGCGCCAGCTTTTTTATTTGCTCGCGGTATATTCCCGGTGTCTGTTCGTTCGGCGGAAACACGGTCAGCTCGCGGCACAGCAGGTTGCCTTCCGCCTGCGCCTTGAGCGGCGCAAAGATTTTCTTGTCGGCGCAACCATAAAGCTCGATCTTCTGCAGCGGCTTGCGCTCGTCCTTTTTCTTGTGCACCGGCAGCAGCGCGCCGTTCACCCATGCGCCGTACACCGCCAGCTCGGCGGCGCGTTTGCGCTGCGCGTCGTCGCCGAGCACGGCGATGGCGATGCTCTTGGGGCTTTCTGCCAGCAGCAACTGCAACGCCTTGCGCACCTGCACTTGCAGCGCAAACGTGTCCTTCTCGAAATCCAGCATCCCCCACGCCACCAGCGCGCCGTTTTCGGCATTCGCGGCAACGGGCGATTTCGCCAGCTCGTCGGCCTTCATGTCGCGCCGCGCCAGCACGGCCTTGAGCAGGCCGCCGTACGGCAGGTTCTTGCCTAATGTTTTTCCGTTTGGCGGCAGCACCTTGGCCTTCGGCAGCAGCACCAGCAGGTGCGTGGCTGACAGGGTGGCGGGCAGGGTCTGGGACAGGGTGAGTTGTGCTAGCATTGTGACCTCGAAAAAGTTATGCAATGCCGCGATTATAAGGGCATCTACACGAGGAATTATGCACGCCTGCTTCACAACTCCTTCCCCGTTGCAGGGGGAAGGCGGGGATGGGGGTAGAAGCATTGGGTAAATTGGCATAAGTTCTACCCCCTCCCTAACCCTCCCCCTGCAAGGGTGAGGGGATGGTAAGGGTGAGTGAAAATTTAAAATGGTTTATGGAGTATCTGAAGTTATGCGCGCCTACCTCGACCTCATGCAGCATGTGCTCACCCACGGCACGAAAAAATCCGACCGCACCGGCACCGGCACGGTCAGCGTGTTCGGCTATCAGATGCGCTTCGACCTGCAGGACGGCTTCCCGCTGGTCACCACCAAGAAGTGCCACATGAAGTCCATCATCCATGAGCTGCTGTGGTTTTTGCAGGGCGACACCAACATCCGCTACCTCAAGGAAAACGGCGTGTCGATCTGGAACGAATGGGCTGACGAGCACGGCAACCTCGGCCCGGTGTACGGCAAGCAGTGGCGCTCGTGGGCCACGGCAGATGGCCGCGTGGTGGACCAGATTTCCGAAGTGGTGGACCAGATCAAAAGGAACCCCGATTCGCGCCGCCTGATCGTCTCGGCGTGGAATGTCGGCGAACTCGACAAGATGGCGCTCGCGCCCTGTCATGCGTTCTTCCAGTTTTATGTCGCCGATGGCAAATTGTCCTGCCAGCTCTACCAGCGCAGCGCGGACATTTTCCTCGGCGTGCCGTTCAACATCGCCTCCTACGCCTTGCTCACGCTGATGATGGCGCAGGTATGTGGCCTCGAACCCGGCGATTTCGTGCACACCTTCGGCGATGCGCACCTCTATTCGAACCACATGGAACAAACGCGCGAGCAACTGTCGCGCGAACCGCGCCCGCTGCCAACCATGCGCATCAATCCCGGCGTAAAGAATATTTTCGGGTTCAAGTTCGAGGACTTCACGCTGGAAGGCTACGACCCGCATCCGGCGATCAAGGCACCTGTTGCAGTCTAGGATCGAGGAGCGGGGATTGAGGATTGAGTTAAAAGCGGGGCACAGATTTTCCCTCAATCCTCGCCCTTCAACCCTAACCAAGGGGGTAATTCATGAAGCATAGCGACCTGCTGGTTTGGCAAAAAGCAATGGATCTCGTCACGGACATTTACATAACAACTGCCACTTTCCCAAATGAAGAGCGGTTCGGACTTGTATCACAAGCAAGAAGAGCCGCAGTTTCTATTCCATCCAATATCGCCGAGGGACATGGTCGGAAACTGACCGGAGCATATATAAATCACCTTTCCATTGCATACGGCTCGTTGATGGAACTTGAAACCCAAACTCAAATTGCTGTCAGGCTGAGTTTTGTACCAGAAGACAAAGCTTCTACCCTGCTGAAACAAATGGATGAAATCGGAAAAATGCTTACCGGACTAAAAAATTCACTCAGCGAAAAATCCAGATAGTCATAATGCACACCACACCCCCTCAATCCTCGATCCTCAATCCTCGATCCTTGTCCATCATCGTCGCAATGGCGAAGAACCGCGCCATCGGCATCGACAACACCCTGCCGTGGCGCATCCCTGCCGACATGCAGCATTTCAAAAAGCTCACGATGGGGCACCACCTGATCATGGGTCGCAAGACCTTCGATTCCATCGGCAAGCCGCTGCCGGGACGCACCACCGTGGTGGTGTCGCGCGACCGCAGTTTGAAAATTGACGGATGTTTTGTTGCGCTCTCATTGCCGGAAGCAATTTCCTATTGCGCATCCGACCCGCAGGCATTCGTGGTCGGCGGCGCGGATATTTACACGCAGGCACTGGGCTTGGCGGATAAGCTTTACATCACCGAGATACAGCAGGATGTCATCGGGGATGCCTGGTTCCCCGAATTCGACAAATCAGAATGGCTGGAAGTGTCGCGAGAAATACACCGTCAGGAATCGCCCGAACCGCTGGAATATCACTTCGTCGAATACCGGCGTAATGAGGATTGAGGATTGAGGAGCGAGTAAAAACCATTGCTCCGCTTTTATCACAATCCTCGCTCCTCAATCCTCGATCCTGAATTCAACGCACGCAATCCACGTAATACTGCTTCTCGCCGTTTTCTTCCCCCACCAGCCCGTGGATGTCGCTCTCGAAACCGGGAAATTTCTTGTTGAAATCGCGCGCGAACTTGAGATAGTCGACGATGATCTTGTTGAAACGCTCACCGGGGATCAGCAGCGGAATGCCCGGCGGGTAAGGGGTGAGCAGCACGGCGGTGATGCGCCCCTCCAGGTCGTCGATCGGCACGCGATCGATTTCGTCGTGCGCCATTCTGGCAAACGCATCGGAAGGCTTCATCGCTGGCTGCATGTCGGACAGGTACATCTCGGTCGTCATTTTAGCCACGTTGTGCATCTTGTAGGTGTCGTGAATCTGCTGGCACAGGTCGCGCAGGCCGACGCGCTCGTAATGCGGATATTTGGTTGCAAACTCGGGCAGGATGCGCCAGATCGGCTGGTTCTTGTCGTAGTCGTCCTTGAACTGCTGCAAGGCGGTGAGCAGCGTGTTCCAGCGGCCTTTGGTGATGCCGATGGTGAACATGATGAAGAAGGAGTACAGGCCGCACTTCTCCACGATGACGCCATGCTCGGCGAGATACCTGGTGACCATCGCGGCAGGAATGCCGGACTCGTCGAAGTTGCCGTTGAGGTTAAGCCCCGGGGTGATAATGGTGGCCTTGATCGGATCGAGCATGTTGAAACCGGACACGAGCTTGCCGAAACCGTGCCATTTGTCGCCGGTTTTCAGCACCCAGTCTTCGCGGGAGCCGATACCTTCCTCTGCGAGGTTGTTCGGCCCCCACACCTTGAACCACCAGTCCTTGCCGAACTCGGCATCCACTTTGCGCATCGCGCGGCGGAAGTCCAGTGCTTCGGCAATGGACTCCTCCACCAGCGCCGTACCGCCCGGCGGCTCCATCATCGCTGCCGCCACGTCGCACGAGGCGATGATGGCGTATTGCGGGCTGGTCGAGGTGTGCATCAGATAGGCTTCATTGAAAACATGCCTGTTGAGCTTATGGCTTTCCGGTTCGCGCACCAGTATCTGCGACGCCTGCGACAGGCCGGCCAGCAGCTTGTGGGTGGACTGCGTGGCGAAGATCATCGACTCTTTGGCGCGCGGACGATATTTTCCGATCGCGTGCATGTCCTTGTAGAACTCATGGAAAGCCGCGTGCGGCAGCCACGCCTCATCGAAGTGCAGCGTGTCGATGCGCCCGTCGAGCATCTCTTTCAGCATCTCCACGTTGTACACGATGCCGTCGTAGGTGCTCTGCGTGATGGTCAGGATGCGCGGCTTCCTGGACTTGTCCTGGATGAACGGGTTTGCGTCAATCTTGCGCTGGATGCTTTCCGGTTCAAACTCGGATTTCGGGATCGGCCCGATGATGCCGTAATGGTTGCGCGTCGGCGTGAGGAACACCGGCACCGCGCCGGTCATCATGATGGCGTGCAGAATGGACTTGTGGCAGTTGCGGTCCACCACCACGATGTCATCGGGCGCGACCGTCGAATGCCAGACGATCTTGTTGGAAGTGGAGGTGCCGTTGGTGACGAAGAACAAGTGGTCGGCATTGAAAATGCGCGCCGCGTTGCGCTCCGATGCCGCCACCGGGCCGGTATGGTCGAGCAGTTGCCCCAGTTCGTCCACCGCGTTGCACACGTCGGCGCGGAGCATGTTCTCGCCGAAAAACTGGTGGAACATCTGACCGACCGGCGACTTCAAAAACGCCACGCCTCCCGAATGCCCCGGACAGTGCCAGGAGTAGGAACCATCCTGCGCGTAGTGCAACAAGGCGCGGAAGAATGGCGGCGCCAGCGAATCGAGATAGGATTTGGCCTCGCGGATGATATGGCGCGCCACAAACTCCGGCGTGTCCTCGTGCATGTGAATGAAGCCGTGCAGTTCGCGCAGCACGTCGTTCGGAATATGCCGCGAAGTGCGCGTCTCGCCGTACAGGTAAATCGGGATGTCGGCGTTCTTGAAGCGTATCTCCCGGACGAAGGCGCGCAGCGATTTCAGCGCAACCTCGGTCTCCTCTTTACTGCCCGCGCCGAATTCTTCGTCGTCAATGGAAAGCAAAAAAGCCGAAGCACGGCTTTGCTGTTGCGCAAACGAAGTCAGGTCGCCGTAACTGGTGACGCCGAGAACTTCCATGCCCTCCTTCACCAGCGCATCTGCCAGCGCGCGAATACCCAAACCGCTGGCATTCTCCGAGCGGAAGTCTTCATCGATGATAACAATTGGAAAACGGAATTTCATGCTGGGCTCCCAGTGGGAATAACGAATTGGCGCGGATTGTCGCAGATTTGCGGGTTGGTGCAAGAAGGATTTTTATGTAGGGCGGGTCACACCCGCCGTGGTTGCGCAACATCCGGTTGGTTACGGCGGGTCCGAAAAACTTTTGGCCGGGCACCCGTGTGACCCACCCTGCGTCCGCTTAACAACATCTCATTAATTTAATCATACAAGGGCGGGCTCCGCCCGGCCTGCACCTGCTTACATCTTCGGCAGCGTGACACCGACCTGCCCCTGATATTTGCCGCCGCGATCCTTGTAGGACGTTTCACAGACTTCATCGCTTTCAAAGAACAGCACCTGCGCCACGCCTTCGTTGGCGTAAATCTTGGCGGGCAGCGGAGTGGTATTGGAAAACTCCAGCGTGACATAGCCTTCCCATTCCGGCTCGAACGGCGTGACATTGACGATAATGCCGCAGCGAGCATAGGTCGATTTGCCCAGGCAGATGGTCAGCACGCTGCGCGGAATGCGGAAATATTCGATGGTGCGCGCCAGCGCAAAAGAGTTGGGCGGAATGATGCAGTAATCGGCTTTCACCTCGACGAAGGAATTGGGATCGAAATTCTTCGGGTCGACGATGGTGCTGTTGATGTTGGTGAACAGCTTGAATTCGTTGGAGCAGCGGATATCGTAGCCATAGCTGGATGTGCCGTAAGACACGATGCGCTTGCCATTCGCCTCTTTCACCTGACCCGGCTCGTACGGTTCGATCATGCCGTGCTGCTCCGCCATGCGGCGTATCCATTTGTCTGACTTAATGCTCATCACCATTCCTTAAAAAAATTTCAGCGCAATTTACACGGGCGCGATTTTAACCAATTCTCCGCTATCGCGCGCGATTTGCTAAAATCCGCGCCTTTACGGCATTCCGGCAACTATTCATGTCTACTCGCAAAAATCCCGCTGAACCAAGAAAGATACTGGTCACCTCCGCGCTGCCCTACGCCAACGGCAGCATTCACCTCGGCCATCTGGTCGAATATATCCAGACCGACATCTGGGTGCGCTTCCAGAAAATGCAGGGCAACGAGTGCCACTATGTCTGCGCCGACGACACCCACGGCACGCCGATCATGCTGCGCGCCGAAAAGGAAGGCATCACACCGGAGCAACTGATAAACCGCGTGTGGCAGGAGCATTCTGACGACTTCAAGGCGTTCCATGTAGCGTTCGACCACTACGGCTCGACCAACTCGGACGAGACCCGCGAATTCGCCGAACAGATTTACCTCAAACTAAAAGCCACCGGCCTGATCGAAAAACGCTCCATCGAACAGTACTACGACCCGGTGAAGCAGATGTTCCTGCCGGACCGCTTCATCAAGGGCGAATGCCCCAAGTGCGGCGCAAAGGACCAGTACGGCGACAACTGCGAAGTGTGCGGTGCGGCCTACACGCCCGCCGAGGTGAAAAACCCCTATTCCGCCGTGTCCGGCGCGAAGCCGGAACTGCGCAACTCCGAACACTATTTTTTCAAACTTTCCGCCGGCACCTGCCAGCAGTTTCTGCGCGAATGGACGCGCAGCGGCACGCTGCAACCCGAAGCGGCCAACAAGATGCAGGAATGGCTGGGCGCAGAGGGCGAAAACAAGCTCACCGACTGGGACATCTCGCGCGATGCGCCCTATTTCGGCTTCGAGATCCCCGACGCACCGGGCAAATACTTCTATGTATGGCTGGACGCGCCGGTCGGCTACATGGGCAGCTTCAGGCAACTGTGCGACGGCAGGATTCAGGATTCAGGATCCGGGATTCAGGAAAGCTTGAATTTCGACGAATACTGGAAGCAGGGCTCAGACGCAGAGCTGTACCACTTTATCGGCAAGGATATTTTGTACTTCCACGCGCTGTTCTGGCCCGCGATGCTGCAACACGCGGGTTTCCGCACGCCGACCAAACTGTTCGCGCACGGTTTCCTCACCGTCAACGGCGAAAAGATGAGCAAGTCGCGCGGCACGTTCATTACCGCGAAGAGCTACGTCGACCACATCAAGAACACCGAATACCTGCGCTACTACTACGCCGCGAAACTGAACGGCACGATGGAAGACCTCGACCTCAACCTCGAAGATTTCATCGCGAAGGTGAACAGCGATCTGATCGGCAAGTACATCAATATCGCCAGCCGCTGCGCCGGGTTCATCAGCAAGCGCTTCGACGGCAAACTGGGCAATATCGATTCGGCTGCCACCACCGAATTTCAATCAGCCTTCAACAGCGGTGAAATTGCACACTGTTACGAGCAACGCGACTTCAGCCGTGCCCTGCGCGAAATCATGCACCTGGCCGATGTGGCGAACCAGTACATCGCCGAGAAAAAACCCTGGGAGCTGGCAAAACACGCCGACAAAGACGCCGAACTGCACGAAACATGTTCGACCGCGCTGACCCTGTTCCGCGACCTGACTCTCTATTTGAAGCCTATCCTTCCAATGCTGGCCGCGCAAGTCGAAGCCTTCCTCAACATTTCTCCGCTGGCCTGGAATGACATCTGGAAGGCATTGCCCGCCGGACACACCATCAACACATATCAACACCTGATGACCCGCCTCGATCCCAAACTGATCGAAGCGATGGTCGCCGCGAATCAGGAATCCCTGCAACCGCAGGTGCAATCCGAACAGCGCCATGCCGCGCACCAGCAGCACACCGCCAACAAGGAAGCCGCGCGCGCGGAGAAGGAATTCGAGCCGTTCATCGACATTGCCGAATTCAGCAAAATTGATTTGCGCGTCGCGCGGATCGTCAACGCGGAGCATGTTGAAGGCGCGGAAAAATTGCTCAAGCTGACGCTGGACATCGGCGAGGAAAAACCGCGCACCGTATTCGCGGGCATCAAATCGGCTTACGATCCGGAAAAGCTCAAGGGACGCATGACGGTAATGGTCGCCAACCTCGCGCCGCGCAAGATGAAGTTCGGCATGTCGGAAGGCATGGTGCTGGCGGCTTCCGGCGAAGCGCCCGGCTTGTTCATCCTCAGCCCGGATGACGGGGCGCAGCCGGGAATGCGCGTCAAGTAAGCGCCGGAGCGGGAGGCGATGCAACTGAAAGCAGAACAGGGTTAACGGTGTCGATTACACTCACGGTAGCCCGCTCAGTGCCGGTTTCGACCCGTGATGATCGGCAGCTTTCGGGCATCGTATCGGATGACATACTGGCTGGTGCCATAAGCTGCCATGCAGGAGTTAAATTACCTCCGGCAAAGCCGGAGGCTTATTGGGTGAGCGCCTCAAAGGCGCTGATAAAACCATGAGCCGCCCAAGGCGGCTGGTTTCCACTCC
>Ga0209343_10001009_pt1 | contig 38847 bp, 33 predicted proteins | sample RifCSPlowO2_02_FD_184026 | JGI IMG/M metagenome (GOLD analysis project Ga0209343, IMG submission 184026) | Groundwater microbial communities from Rifle, Colorado - Rifle CSP2_plank lowO2_0.2 (SPAdes) (version 2) | ecosystem: Environmental > Aquatic > Deep subsurface > Groundwater | place...
GCACCGACCTCAATGCGCTGGTGCGCGACATCCTGAGCCTCTACGACCACGCCGCCGTGCCGGTGCGGCACGAGCTGTCTCCCGACTGTCCGCCGGTGCTGGCCGACCCCCAGCAGGTGCGCCAGATGCTGCACAACCTGGTGCAGAACGCGCAGGACGCCATGGCCGGCCACCCCGGCGCCGAGGTGCTGCTGCGCACCCGCCTGTCCGACAAGGGCAACTGGGTGCGCCTGTCCGTGGTGGACCGCGGCCCCGGATTCGCCGAACACATCCTCAAGCGCGCCTTCGAACCCTACGTGACCACCAAGGTCAAGGGCACCGGGCTGGGCCTGGCCGTGGTCAAGAAAATGATGGACGAGCACGGGGGCCGGGTCGACTTGTCCAATCTGTTGATCGACGGCAAGGTGGAGGGTGCGCAAGTGTCGTTATCATTCGCAGTTGCGAATTGACAACATGTACTGAGGGGCACACTGCAAGCCATGGCAACTATTTTGGTCGTAGACGATGAACTGGGGATCCGGGACCTGCTTTCGGAGATCCTCAACGATGAGGGACACACGGTCGAACTTGCCGAAAACGCCGCCCAGGCACGTTCCGTGCGCGCCATGTTGCGGCCCGATCTGGTGCTGCTCGACATCTGGATGCCCGACACCGACGGCGTGACCCTGCTCAAGGAATGGGCCAGCACCGGGCTGCTCTCCATGCCGGTGATCATGATGAGCGGACACGCGACCATCGACACCGCCGTCGAAGCCACGCGCATCGGCGCCACCGCATTTCTCGAAAAACCCATCACCCTGCAAAAGCTGCTCAAGGCGGTGGACCTGGGCCTGAACAAGGCGGTGGCCAAGCCCAGCAGCCTGATGGCGCCCGTCAAGAACGGCGCCCTGCCCATGGCCGACCTCACCGTCGAAGTCGCCATGACCGGTGGCAGCCTGCCCGAACCGGTGGTGATGGACATGGGCCCGCAGTCCATGCGCTCGTTCAACCTCGAAGGCCCGCTGCGTGAATCGCGCGACGAGTTCGAGAAAGCCTATTTCGAATACCACCTGGCCAAGGAGTCCGGCTCCATGACCCGCGTGGCCGAAAAGACCGGTCTGGAACGCACCCACCTCTACCGCAAGCTCAAGCAGCTCGGCGTGGACCTGGCCCGCAGCAAGCGCGGCGCGCTCTGAGCGGCCGGTAGCGGAAAAATCGGCCGTCGAAGCTGCTATACTTCCGCTTCTCTTTGGCCCGGTAGCTCAGTTGGTAGAGCAGCGGATTGAAAATCCGCGTGTCGATGGTTCGATTCCGTCCCAGGCCACCAAATACAAGGAAAAGCCGCTGTGAAAACAGCGGCTTTTTTGTTGCCCGGGCCGACCCTGACGACGGCCGCCCGCGCAGCCCTGGTGGGCACGCTTTCGCGCCTTCAGAGTTGCTGGGTCGGCACCGCGTGGCGCAGTTCCATCTGGCGGTTGGCCTCGTCCACGAACACCAGCTGCGGTTTGTGCGTGGCCACCTGGTCTTCGTGCACCTGGGCGAAGGCGGCGATGATGATCAGGTCGCCCACGGCGGCGCGGCGTGCGGCCGATCCGTTGACGGAGATCATGCCGGTGCCGCGCTGACCCTTGATCGCGTAGGTGGTGAAGCGCTCGCCGTTGTTGATGTTCCAGATGTGGATCTGTTCGTTTTCGACGATGTTGGCCGCTTCCAGCAGGTTCTCGTCGATGGCGCATGAGCCTTCGTAGTGCAGTTCGCAGTGCGTGACCGCGACCCGGTGGATCTTTGATTTCAACAGGGAGCGAAACATGATGTGGGGCCTTTCTCTCAACGAAGCGCGATTGTGACAGCGCGCGCCCGTGGTGAACAAGCGCCGCGGCCCTTTTCCCTGCGCCGCAACCCCCCGGTGCGCTGCCTGAGTCCATGGCGGTGCCATTGACCAGATCGCTGCGATGGCCAGGCTGTGCATGGCTGGGGACAACCCGTCCGCCGTTCTCAATAGGGGCGAGCTATGGTTGTCGTGGAGCGTGCTTGCGCCGCCCCGCATCCCGCCGACCGGTGGGAGATCAGCGTGCGCCGGGGATTTTGTGCAATGAAAACTGCAGCACCGGCACGCCCGACGCGCGGCCTTCGGCCGGCTGGCGTGTGCCGCGGATCAGCTGTCCGCAGTCTTGCGGGGTGCCGGTCCAGACAGCGTCCATGAGCACGCCGTCGCTCGATTCGTCGAGGTTGAACACGCCTTCGCTCACGTCGCCCGCCACCAGCGCCAGCACGTCGTGGCCCTCGGTGGAGCGCTTGAGGTTGCCGCGCACGCTGCCCGGGTAGTCGGGGTGGCGTTCGAACAGCAGGGCGCCGGTGGACACCGGGGCCGCTTCGTTGCCATCGGGCCGCCAGAGGGTGAGTTGCCACAGGCCATGGAGCCGGGCCGGGTCTTCGTCCAGGGGCGGGCAGGTGGTGGCCGCGCTGGCGGGCTGGCCGGGCGGGGTCTGCGCGGCGGCCGGCGTTGCCCAGGCCAGGGCCAAGCCGAGCAGGCAGAGCCCGGCGCGCAAGGATTTCGGTGGCCGCTTCATGGCGTCTCGGCCGCTTTCTGTGCGGCCTGTTCGGTGGCGCGCTGGGCGAACTCGGCGCGCAGTGCGCGCAGCTTTTCGCGCGGGTCGTCCTTGACGGTGTTCTGATCCAGCGCCATCTCTTTGATGAAGCGGCTGGCCTGGCCGGGAATGCTCTCGCGGCCCTTCTTGCGCCGCTTGAGCCAGCTCACGGCCAGCGTGCGCTGCGCGCGCGTGATGCCCACGTACATCAGACGGCGCTCTTCCTGCAGGCGTTGCGCCATGTTCTCGACCGCCGCGTCGCTCTGGCCGGGCTCTTCGTCCATCTTGAACGGCAGCAGGCCTTCGTTCACGCCGACCAGCATCACATGCGGCCACTCCAGGCCTTTGGAGGCGTGCAGCGTGGACAGCGTCACCACGTTCTGGTCTTTCTCGCGTTCGCTGAGCGTCGAGATCAGCGCGATGGTCTGCACCACCTCCAGCAGGGTTTTGCGTTCGGTTTCGGTCTGGATGCCGGCGTCGTCTTCGATCTTGCCGCCGCAGCGCCCCGCCACCCAGTCGCAGAAGTCCATCACGTTGGTCCAGCGCGCGGCCGCGACCTTCTCGTTGTCCTCGCTGTCGTAGAGGTGCTTTTCGTAGGCGATGTCTTTCAGCCACTCGGTGAGAAAGGCGCGCGCCGCCTCGTGGCCCACCGTGTGTCTGGCGCGGTATTCGAGGTCGTTCACCGCGCGGCCGAACTCGTGCAGCGTGGCCACGGCGCGTGCGGGCAGGGCGGTGCCCAGCGAGTTCGCGAACAGCGCCTCGAACAGGCTCAGCTTGTACTGCGTGGCGAAGTTGCCCAGCCCCTGCAGCGTGGTGTGGCCGATGCCGCGCTTGGGCGTGGTGGCCGAGCGCAGGAAGGCCGGGTCGTCGTTGTTGTTCACCAGCAGGCGCAGCCAGGCACAGAGATCGCGGATCTCGGCCTTGTCGAAAAAGCTCTGGCCGCCCGAGACCTTGTAGGGGATGTTGGCGCGGCGCAGCGATTGCTCGAACGAGCGCGCCATGTGGTTGGCGCGGTAGAGGATGGCGAAGTCGCGCCACTCCTTGTGCTGCGAACTGGCCTGCAGGCTCTGGATGCGCGCCACCGCGCGCTCGGCCTCGTGCTCCTCGTTGTCGGCATCGACCACGCGCACCGGCTCGCCCTCGCCCAGATCGCTCCACAGCGTCTTGGGAAACAGCTTGGGGTTGGGCCCGATCACGTTGTTGGCCGCACGCAGGATGGCGCTGGTGGAGCGGTAGTTCTGCTCCAGCTTGATGACCTTGAGCTCGGGAAAGTCCTGCGGCAGGCGTTTGAGGTTGTCCAGCGTGGCGCCGCGCCAGCCGTAGATCGACTGATCGTCGTCGCCCACGGCGGTGAAGCGCGCGCGCTCGCCCACCAGCAGTTTCAGCAGCTCGTACTGGGTGGCGTTGGTGTCCTGGTACTCGTCCACCAGCACGTGGCCCATCTTCTGCTGCCAGCGCTCGCGCACGTCGGCGTGTTCGCTCAACAGCTTGAGCGGCAGGCTGATCAGGTCGTCGAAATCCACGCTCTGGTAGGCGGTGAGGCGCTCTTCGTAGCGCGCCATGATGGTAGCGGTGACGCGCTCGTCTTCGTCCTTCGCGGCGGCCAGCGCCTGAGCCGAGTTCAGGCCCGCGCTCTTCCAGGCGCTGATGGCCCATTGCCAGCCACGCGCGGTGGCCGCGTCGGTGGTGCCGCCGCAGTCCTTGAGCAGGCTGGTGATGTCGTCAGTGTCGAGGATGGAAAACTGCTTTTTCAGGCCCAGCGCCGTGCCGTCTTCGCGCAGCAGGCGCACGCCCAGCGCGTGAAAGGTGCAGATCAGCACCTTCCTGGCGTCGCGGCCCACCAACTGGCCGGCACGCTCGCGCATTTCGCTCGCGGCCTTGTTGGTGAAGGTGATGGCGGCGATGCGGTCCGCCGCCAGCCCGGCCTGGATCAGCCGGCCGATCTTGTGCGTGATCACCCGCGTCTTGCCCGAACCGGCGCCGGCCAGCACCAGGCAAGGCCCACCCAGGTGGTTCACGGCGTCGAGTTGGGCAAGGTTCAGGCCGTGGGACATGCGGGCGATCGGGAGGCGGGAGCGGGACGGGCGAAACCATGGATGATACCGGCAGGGTGGGGGTGGTTGCGCCGTGCGGGCCACTGGGGGCCTGTCACTGGAAGCTCAGCGCTTTGTACCTGGGTCCCGGTCGGTTTGAAGCCGCCTGAGACAATCGCCCACCGTGCTCAACATCCTGCTCGTCACCTTCCCCTTTTTCGCGCTCGTGCTGGGCGGCTTTGTGGCGGCGCACCGGCGCATGTTGCCGCTGGAGGCGATCCCCGGGCTCAACGGCTTTGTGCTGTATTTCGCGCTGCCCTGCATGCTGTACCGCTTCGGTTCCACCACGCCGATCGCGCAGCTGCTGGACGCGTCGGTGGCCGGCGTCTACCTGTTGTGTGCGCTGGTGATGGTGGGGTTTGCCGTCGTCATGACGCTGAACCGCCGCATCCGCTGGAACGACGCGTCGCTGGGCGCGCTGGTCGCGGCCTTTCCCAACACCGGGTTCATGGGCGTGCCGCTGCTGGCCGCGCTGCTGGGGCCGCAGAGCGTGGGGCCGGTGATCGTGCTGATCGTGGTGGACATGGTGATCACCAGTTCGCTGTGCATCGCGCTCTCGCGGCTCGACGAGGGCGAGGGCCATGGTGCCGCCGCCATGCTGGACGCCGCGAAAAAAGCCCTGCGCGGCGTGGTGGCCAACCCCATGCCCTGGGCCATCATCCTGGGCGCCGTGGCCTCGGCCGTGCAGTTCAGCCTGCCCGGGCCGGTGGAAAAGACGGCCTGGCTGCTGGCCGACGCGGCCTCGCCGGTGGCGCTGTTCACCATCGGCGCGGTGCTGGCGCGCTCGCAGATCCAGTCCAACCACCCGATGCCGCTGTCGGACTACGTGCCCGTGGCGCTGATGAAGCTGCTGCTGCACCCGCTGCTGGTGCTCGCGGTGGGCACGGGCGCGATCCAGATCGGCGTGCCGCTCGATCCGTTCGCGCTCACGGTGATGGTGCTGGTGGCGGCGCTGCCCAGCGCCAGCAACGTTTCGCTGCTGGCCGAGCGCCTGGGCGCCGACAACGGGCGCATCGCCCGCATCATCCTGATGACCACGGCGGCGGCGTTCCTGACGTTTTCCGGGGCCGTGTCCCTGCTGACCTGAGCCCGGGTTCGTGTCGGGGTGCCGCGAACGGCCCGCGCATCAGCGCGCGAGCGCCTGCTCGCTGCGCACCGGTGCTGCGTGTTCCTGCTGTGGTCCGGGCACGGGGTCCCGTGCCTCCTGCGCACGATCCAGGTGGTTTTGGGTGCTGGTCCGCAGCGAGTCGTCTACCCTCAGCTCGTCGAAGCGCCCGCTCTGGTGTTGCACCGCGACCCGCTCGCCGTCCTTGCTCACCAGAAAACGCTGCGGCGGGCCCCAGCCGTCGTGCCCTGCGGCGCTGGCCACGCAGGCCGCGCTGACCTGCAGGCATTGCTCGGGGCTCAGCCCGGTGGTCTTGAGTGTGGGCGCCAGCTCGGTGTAGGCCTGCCGCAGCCAGGCCTTGTGCTGCTCGGACATGGGCGGTTTGACCTGCACCCGGGGCTGGTCCGGGTCGTCCAGCGGCCAGCGCGCCTTGGGTTTGCCGTTGTCCTCGGTCAGCACGTCGCCATTGCGCGCGGTCTGGTAGGCCTCGGTGCGCAGCCAGGGGCGCTGGCTGGGGTCGTGGCGCTGCTCGGGCGGCACGTCGGCCAGCGGCAGGCCCCGGCGCTGGAAGTAGGCGGTGATGCCCTCGTGCACATTCGCGGCGGTGCCATTGCGGTCGTAGCCGCCGCCCACGCCGACATGGTTGCCGGGATGGCGCACGGTGACGACGCGCGGGTCGTCGCTGTAGTCCAGTGGCCGGAACCAGCTGCGGTTTTCCTGCTCGGCCTGTACCACCAACACCTGGCCTTTGACGTTGGGCGGCACGGCCAGTTCGCCCTGAACGCCGGTGGCCACCGGGTCCATCAGCGCCATCGCGGTGATGGGCACGCTGCCCGGCTTCGCGACCACGGTGCCGTCGGGGGCCACCAGGCCGCGTTCGTTGACGAGCTGGGCGAAGCGCACGGCCGAGGTGCAGCCGCGGCTGAAACCGGTGACGGAGGCGCCGAGGTCGGTGGGGGTGGCGTCGGGGTGGGTTCTAAGGTATTTCAGTGCGGCATCGCTGAACTGCACATAGGCTTTTCCCGCAGCCGCGTCGATGGCTGGTGTGGGGTTGATGCCGGCGTTGATGAGGTTGCCCTGGTCGCCACCGGTGCCAACGCCGGGGTAGTAGCCGCGCCTGAAGCTGGCGCTTTCGGCATCTTTGGCCTGATCATCCAAATTCCCGACGTTGGTCGGGTAGGGGTCACCGGACAATTCGAGGTTGTCCTTGTCGTTGTTGGTGCCATCGAAGGCGGCAAAGAAATTGAATCGACTGGATGACCCAGCTTGGCCCGCCGTTTCCATGGCTGCGCGCGCTTCGGGCAGTCGGCTCACTTCTTCATCATTCAGTGGTCTGACGGCCGAGGTTCCCATCAGTTGGTTCCTTTCTGCGGGCGCTGAAGCTCAGGGAAGACTTCGTAGGCGTGAGCGAACTCGGAGCGCCATGTCTTGAGGATGGGGGGTTCATCGAAAGACCGTTTGCGACGAGGCGTCACCACGTACACAAACAGCTGCCGCCCGTCGATCACGAAGGTCAACTCGTGGTCGGTCATGTCCCTGGGCAGGCGATCACGCAGATCCACGCGTTGCTCCAGCACCTCGCCGCTGGCTTTCACGCGCCATTTGACGTAGAGAAATTCCCCCACCGGCATCGGACCATCGACCGAATTGCCGGGCGGCAAACTCGCCTTTCCGGCAAACAGGGACGATCTCGGGTGCTCCAGATCGTCTCGAACCCGGTAGTACCGGTCTCCATACGCATAGGCGAGCAGATCGACCGACTCGATCCACTGGTCGTGCAAACCATTGAAGCTGAACCCGTGCGAAACCAGCTTCGGGCCACTGGCGCAGGCCGCCAGCAGCACCGCCAGCCACAGCGCCATCAGCGCGCGCCAGGTCCGCTTCATCACCGTCATCGTCATCTTTGTCCTCCTTGGGGGCATGGTCATGGGTGCGCGCGCATTTGAACAGTTCCATCCTGTGGGCGGGAAGGCGCCCCCGTGAGGTTCTGCATCGATCAATTGGTGTTGGCTATCGAATTTATTGGTTCAATTGAGTCGACATTTCAGCCGGGCATCCCTAAGGTATGGGTTCCCTCACACGCACAGGAGTCCCGTCATGGCACCGTCTGCCTCCACCCCCTGGGTTCACCGCGACTGGATGGACGCCCTGGCGGCCCTGGCCGCCACGTTCTGAACCCCCTTTCCACCTTTTCCGATCAACCGCCCATTCCCAGGAGAACACCATGAGCACCCCCCAAACCGAAGCCCAGTGCCCCTTCCACGCCGCCACCAGCGTGCGCGCCACGCACGGCGCCCAGTCCAACGCCGACTGGTGGCCCAACCAACTGAACCTGTCCATCCTGCACCAGCACCAGCCGGTGTCCAACCCGATGGACCCGGACTTCGACTACGCCGAGGCCTTCCAGAAGCTGGACTACGCCGCGCTCAAGAAAGACCTGGCGGCGCTGATGACCCGGAGCCAGGACTGGTGGCCGGCCGACTACGGCCACTACGGCGGCCTGTTCATCCGCATGGCCTGGCACAGCGCCGGCACCTACCGCACGGCGGACGGCCGCGGCGGCGCCAACACCGGCAACCAGCGCTTCGCGCCGCTCAACTCCTGGCCCGACAACGGCAACCTCGACAAGGCGCGCCGCCTGCTCTGGCCGATCAAGCAGAAATACGGCAACGCCATTTCCTGGGCCGACCTGTTCATCCTGGCCGGCAACGTGGCCATGGAAACCATGGGCTTCAAGACCTTCGGCTTTGGAGGCGGTCGGGCCGACATCTGGGCGCCCGAAGAAGACATCTACTGGGGCGCGGAAAAGGAGTGGCTGGCGACCAGCGACAAACCGAACAGCCGCTACAGCGGCGAGCGGAATCTGGAGAATCCGCTCGCCGCTGTGCAGATGGGCCTGATCTACGTGAACCCGCAGGGCCCGGACGGCAAGCCCGACCCGGTGGCCAGCGGCCGCGACGTGCGCGAGACCTTCGCCCGCATGGCCATGAACGACCATGAGACCGTGGCCCTGGTGGCCGGCGGCCACACCTTCGGCAAGATGCACGGCGCCGGTGACGCGGCCCTGGTCGGCCCCGAACCCGAAGGCGCGCCCATCGAGGAAATGGGCCTGGGCTGGATCAACCAGCATGGCACAGGCAAGGGCGGCGACGCCACCACCAGCGGCTTCGAAGGCGCCTGGAAGCCCAACCCGACGAAGTGGGACATGGGCTACTTCAAAGTGCTCTTCAAATATGAGTGGGAACAGATGACCACGGCGGCCGGCGCCATCCAGTGGCGCGCCAAGAATGTAGCGCCCGAGGACATGGTGGTCGACGCCCACGACCCGAGCAAGAAGCACCCGCCCGTGATGACCACGGCCGACCTCTCGCTGCGCTTCGACCCGGTCTACGAAAAAATCTCGCGCCACTTCCTGGCGAATCCCGACGAGTTCGCCGACGCCTACGCCCGCGCCTGGTTCAAGCTGACCCACCGCGACATGGGGCCCAAAAGCCGCTACCTCGGCCCCGAAGTGCCAGCCGAAGACCTGATCTGGCAGGACCCGGTGCCGCCGGTGGACCACCCGCTGATCGACGCTGCCGATGCGAAGGAACTCAAGGCCCGCGTCATCGCCAGCGGCCTTTCCGTGAGCGAGCTCGTGTCCACCGCCTGGGCTTCGGCTTCCACCTACCGCGGCTCCGACCGGCGCGGTGGCAGCAACGGCGCCCGCGTCCGCCTGGCCCCGCAGAAAGACTGGGAAGCCAACCAGCCGGCCCAGTTGGCCAAGGTGCTGGCCGTGCTGGAGGACATCCAGCGCGGCTTCAATACCGGCGCCACCGGTGGCAAGAAAGTGTCGCTGGCCGACCTGATCGTGCTGGCCGGCAACGCCGGTGTGGAAGCCGCCGCCCAGGCCGCCGGCCAGACGGTGGAGGTGCCGTTCACCCCCGGCCGCACCGACGCCACGCAGGAACAGACCGACGTGGAATCGTTCGCCGCGCTCGAACCCCAGGCCGACGGCTTCCGCAACCACCGCAAGGCCGCCTACAGCGTGTCGCCCGAAGAGATGCTGCTCGACAAGGCGCAACTGCTCATGCTCAGCGCACCCGAGATGACGGTGCTGGTCGGCGGGTTGCGCGTGCTCGGCGCCAACGTTGGGGGCTCGCAGCAAGGGGTGTTCACGAAGCGCCCGGGCCAGCTGACGAACGACTTCTTCGTCAATCTGGTGGACATGTCCACCGCCTGGAAGCCGACCGGCGACAACGCCTACGAGGGCCGCGACCGCCAGACCGGCGCGGTGAAATGGACGGCCACCCGTGTGGACCTGGCCTTCGGCTCCAACTCGCAGCTGCGCGCCATCGCCGAGGTGTATGCGCAGAACGACGGTGGCAAGAAGTTCGTGAAAGACTTCGTCGCGGCCTGGACCAAGGTGATGGATTTGTAACCCCCCGCGCCGGGCTGCGCCCGTCACCCCCCAGGGGGCGATGCGAGTGGCCCGGCGGAGCCGGTTCCACCGCATCCTGGGCCGGCTGGTGAGCTTCGACGCCGATTTCGCCCGGTTTGCGCTGGCCCGCCGGCTGCACTTGAGCGCTGGTGCGGTGGGCTGAGCGGCGCCGATACCGCCCAGCTCGAATGGATCGGCCACCAGGGTGGCCGGGTGTGCCGTCCGTTGTGTGTCGGACATCAAGCACAGGCGCGATTCTGGGCGGCGTTCGTGAAGCCCCCGTGACACCGCGCGCGGCTCAGCGCATGTGGCGAACGGCTCAGCCCTCCAGCACTTTCGCCAGCACCGCCGGTATCTTCTTCGGCGCCAGGATGCGCAACTGCTTGTTCACGTTGAAGCGGCCGAACACCACGGTGATGGCCTTGGCCGGCACGTCGAACTCTTCCGCCAGGAACTTCACCATGTGATCGGTGGCCTTGCCGGCCACCGGCGTGGCTGTCACGCTCACCTTGAGCTGGTGGCCCTTGGTCTTGCCGATCGCGTCGCGCTTGGCCGCCGGTGTGCCCAGGATGTTGACCACCAGCGTGTCGCCGTCCCACGCGCAGGGCGTGTTCATCCTCATGCGCGGCGCGGGCGAGCCCGGTTCCTCGGTTTCGTCTTCGGGTTCTGGCGGCTGGGGTGCCGCTTTGGATTTGCGTGCCATGGGGTTCCCTCAAATGGACAGCGGGTCCACGTCCACCGCCCAGCGCACCAGGCCCTTGGCCTCGGGCGCGCTGCGGCAACCGTGCAGCACCGGCTGCCAGGCCGCCAGAAAGCGCTGCAGTGCGCCGCGCGAGGCGCTTTCCACCAGCATCTGCGCGCGCTCCACGTTGGCCACGCGCTGGATGGTCAGCGGCACGGCGGGGTAGAGCGTGATTTGGTCGCGGAGCGGCAGGCCGGTGGCCTGTTCGGCGGCGATGTTCAGAAACGCCTGCGCGGCCTGCTGGGTGCGCGCGTCGGCGCGCAGCAGGGCCTGAAAGCCGTAGGGTGGCATGCCGGCCTGCTCGCGTTCGGTCAGCTGCTCGGCAGCGAAGGCCGGGTAGTCGTGTTTTTTGAGCGTGGCAAACAGCGGGTGCTGCGGGTACCAGGTCTGCACCCACATCTCGCTCGCACCGCTCTGCGCCGCGTCGCGCCCGGCGCGGCCCGCCGCCTGCATCAGCAGGGCAAACAGGCGCTCGGGCGCGCGGTAGTCGCTGGCGAACAGGGCCGAGTCGGCGTTGATGCCGGCCACCAGGGTGATGCGCCGGAAGTCGTGGCCCTTGGCGATCATCTGCGTGCCCACCAACACGTCCACCTCGCCGCTGTGCAGCGCGGCGAGCTGCATTTCCAGGCTGCCCTTGAGGCGGGTCGAGTCCGCGTCCATGCGCGCCACCCGGGCCGGGCTGCCGTCGGGCCGGCGCACGTCGGCCAGCAGGCCGGCGAGCTGTTCTTCGATCTGTTCGGTGCCGCGGCCCACCGGCGCGATGTCGATGTTGCCGCAGTCCGGGCAGGCGCGCGGCACGCGCTCGGTGAAGCCGCAGTGGTGGCAGCGCAGGGTGCGGTCGAGCTTGTGGAACACGCGGTAGGCGCTGCAGTGTGGGCAACCGCTTTTCCAGCCGCAGTCGTGGCAGGCCAGCACCGGCGCGTAGCCGCGGCGGTTCAGCAGCACCAGGCACTGCTCGCCGCGCGCGATGCGCTCGCCCATGGCCGCCACCAGCGGCGGCGCCAGCACGGCGCCCTTGGGCTGGTGGTTCATGTCCACCAGGCGCAGGCGCGGCAGCGCCCCGCCGCCGATGCGCCCGGGCATCGCCAGCCGCACATAACGCCCCTGGTCGGCCGCGTGCCAGCTCTCCAGCGAAGGCGTGGCCGAGCCCAGCAGCACCTGGCAGCGAGGGGTGTTCACGCCCTCTCCCTCTGGGAGAGGGCGGGGGTGAGGGCCCGCGTGCAGACCCGTTCCGTCAGTGGCCAAAGCCTCACTCTCGATCTTCGCCCGATACACCGCCAGATCCCGCGCCGAATACCGCGCCCCCTCCTGGCTCTTGTAGCTCGGGTCGTGTTCTTCGTCCACCACGATCAGCCGCAGCCCCGGCAGGCTGGCGAACACCGCCATGCGCGTGCCCAGCACGATGCGCGCGCTGCCCGTGTGCGCCGCCAGCCAGGCCGAAAGTCGCTGCGCCGGCGTCATGCCGCTGTGCAGGCAGACCACCGCGCCGGCACCAAACGCGGGCTCGAAGCGTTCGCGAAAGCGCGTCTCCAGCTGCGGCGTGAGGTTGATCTCGGGCACCATCACCAGCACCTGGGTGTGAGCGCCCGCCTGCAGTGCCTGCTGCGTGGCGCGCAAATACACCTCGGTCTTGCCGCTGCCGGTGGCGCCGTACAGCAGCACCGGCGCGGTGGCCGCCGCTAGCGCCTGCAGCGCTTCGGCCTGCTCGGCACTCAGGTCGTGGCCGCCGGGTTGCACCGGGGCGGTGCCCGTTTCCGCCGCCGGCGCGGCGCTGGCCACGGCTTTGGCGCGGCGTTTGAGCCGGCGCGCCAATTGGTCGTTGCCCAGCTCGCGCAGCTGGGGCGGCAGCGCGGCCAGCGCCACCTCGCCCAGGCTGCGCTGGTAGTACTGCGCGGCGAAGCGGACCAACTGCCGCCAGCACCCGTTGAGCGGCGGCAGGCCGTCGAGCACGCCCGCCACCGCCTTGGTCTGCGCCTCGGTCAGCCCTTCGGGCAGTGTGGTCGGGCAGTCCCAGACCACGCCCAGCACCTCGCGCGAACCCAGTGGCACCCGCACCAACGCACCCGGCGCGAGCAACAACTCACTTCGGTAAGTCAGGCTGGTGCCCACCCCGCTGTGGGCCGGGGTCGCCACGATCACACTGGGCCAGAAAGCCATGGTTAGCGGTTGTTCCTCAGTCGAACTGCAGAAAAGCGATGTAAGTTGTTGATTTGACTTCGCTTCCGCGACTGTTCAGGTTTTCTGTGGATAACTTTGTTGATAGATGGTGTTGACGGGCCGGGAGCCCTTGAAAATCAAGGGTTTGTTTAAACTGCCCGGAAAAAAAGCAGAAATCAATGTCCAATGAAATCAACAACTTGCAAAGATGGGTGTCAAAGACTTCACGGTTTTCCAGAGCCGGACCCTTTTGCGCACCGCAGCACAAATTTTGTGCATAAGTGATGGCTGTCAAGTCCTCTTTTCCGCTGGTTTTGTGCTATGGGCCTGTCAGGCGGTGGGCATTGTGACCGGCATATGGCGGTTTTCCCGTCGCGGCGACCCGCCCAATGGCGTGTTTTTCAGGCGGGCCGCGGTGCCCGCAGGCCGGTCGGTGACGGCCCCGGCGCGGCGCTCACCAGAATACCTTCGCCCTGCGGGCTGCGGCGAGCTTGCTTGGGAACGGCCCGGCGCGGCGCTCGCTGGACTACCCTCCGTGCTGCGCACTGCGGGGCTGAGCGCCTTCGGAACGGCCGGGCGGCTCTCATGGCCGCTGGCGTTCAGGCCTGCGCCCGCTGCTGCCGCGAAAACGCGTGCACCGCGTCCACCAGGGCCGACACGTGCTCGGGCGGGGTGTGCTGGTTGATGCCGTGGCCCAGGTTGAAGATGTGGGTGGCGCCTTCGCCCGGGCCCTGGTGCGGCGTGCCAAAGCTCGCCAGCACGCTCGCCACCTCGGCCTCGATCTGGGCCGGCGAAGCAAACAGCACGTTGGGGTCGATGTTGCCCTGCAGCGCCTTGCCATGTGGGCCCTCGCCCACCTGCGCGCGCGCCCTGGCCAGGTTCACCGTCCAGTCCAGCCCCAACACGTCGCAGTCCATCGGTTTCATGTCGTCCAGCCACAGGCCGCCGCCCTTGGTGAACACGATGCGGGGGATGGTCGCGCCCTCGTGTTCGCGCTTGAGCTGCGCCAGCACACGCTTGGTGTAGGCCAGCGAAAAGTCCTGGAACTTGCCGTCCGCCAGCACGCCGCCCCAGCTGTCAAAAACCATCACCGCCTGCGCGCCCGCCTCGATCTGCGCGTTCAGGTACACCGCCACCGCGTCCGCGTTCACGGCCAGGATGCGGTGCATCAGGTCCGGGCGGCTGTACATCAGCGTCTTCACCGCGCGGTAGTCGTCCGAGCCGCCACCCTCCACCATGTAGCAGGCCAGCGTCCAGGGGCTGCCCGAAAAACCGATCAGCGGCACCCGCCCATTGAGCGCCTTGCGGATCGACGTCACCGCGTCGAACACATAACGCAGCTTGTCCATGTCGGGCACGGCGAGCTGGGCCACGTCCGCCTCGGTGCGCACGGTGCGCTCGAACTTCGGGCCTTCCCCCATGGCAAACGACAGGCCCAGGCCCATGGCGTCGGGCACCGTCAGGATGTCGGAAAACAGGATCGCCGCGTCCAGCGCGTAGCGGTCCAGCGGCTGCAGCGTCACCTCGGTGGCGTAGTCCACATTCGTCGCGAGCCCCATGAAACTGCCCGCCTTCGCGCGCGTGGCGCGGTACTCCGGCAGATAGCGCCCGGCCTGGCGCATCAGCCACACGGGCGTGTACTCGGTGGACTGGCGCAGACAGGCGCGCAGGAAAGTGTCGTTCTGCAGGGGGGCGTAGCTCATGGGGGTGTCCGGTGCGGTCGTCTGATGGGAAGCGGGGATTATCCCGCCTGGGGTGGGCGGGCGGTTTGCGCTGGCGCAGGCGGAGCAGCCGGTGGCGGGCCAGCGTCGGGCTGCACACAAAGGGCCAGTCAACCGGCGCCTACCATTGCCCGCATCGGCGATGGAAACTTACACAGCCCCAGCCAGAAGAAGCCCGCCGCCGAGAATGAAACCTCAATCCCAGTCATCCACCGAGCTGCCGATTCATTGCTTTGAACGGCAACTGGACTGGTCAGCCTGGCTGAATGAAAATCACACCTCATCGCCTGGGGTCTGGTTACAGCTCGCAAAGAAGGGCGCCGATGCGCTGTCGGTTTCATACGACGAAGCCGTCGAAATTGCACTTTGCTTTGGCTGGATAGATGGGCAAAAGCGGGCGCACAGCGATCAATTCTGGTTCCAGAAATTTACCCGGCGTTCGGACAAGAGTCTTTGGTCGAAGATCAATCGGGACAAAGCGCTGGCTCTGATCGAAGCAAAGAAAATGAGACCTGCTGGGCTGAAAGAGATTGAGCGCGCGAAGCTCGACGGACGATGGGATGCTGCGTATGACTCATCCAGCAAAGCAACTGTACCCAGCGATTTTCAGTCTGCTTTGGATGGCAATGCGCGAGCCAAAGCGTTTTTCGAAACGCTCGACAGCCGGAATCGGTACGCTGTTCTGTTCAGGATTCAAACGGCCAAGAAGGCCGAAACGCGCGCAAGACGGATTTCACAGTTCGTACTGATGCTGGAACGACATGAGAAGGTGCACCTATGACCAATTTAGGCACTCACTCTTACGGCAAGACGCCCAACCCTGGAAGCAGGCAACGCTGCGCGATACAGCCGCGCAGCGCCCCCAATCTTGAACGGTAGGCTGCATGAACTCCGCTCCCACGTCTGAGCAGTTGCTAGAACAAATTGCCGATGCCTTTCCAGGCGCAGGCGATGCGTTCTCGGACGCCTCAATCGAAGCGAGTCAGGACCCCGCCGCACTTGAAGGGCTACCCAGCTTTCACGTCGCCATGCCCGCCTACATGGCTTGGTGTGTCCGCAACGCTCATAGGCCCGAGACGTTGATACACGACCACACAGTCCGTGCATTGTGCGAGTTGGGACGGTCCAAGAACCCGGAGATCAAGCACCTCAATTTCAAATTCCACTGTTCCCCACAACAGATAGCCGCGGTTGTTGGTTTTCTACGCTGGTGTTTGAATCCCGCGCTTTTGCATCACTCCGAGCACATCAAGCGCTCCCTCAAACAGTGGTCGGTGGTAACGCAGAATGCCGCCGAACCCCTCCAATCGAGCGGCAGGCGCCGACAAGCCGGCGCCTGCCGCTCGTGAACGTTAACCGACATGCCAGACTACGTTTGATCCTGCCTCGCTTGCGGCAGAGCGAACCCGGCCGGTGCCGAAGCGTGTTCGGGTTGTGGGTGTCCGGCCAGGGCGACACAGGCGCAGATTGAGGCCGCTCAAGCAAGGGCTAAACCAACCGTCGGTGTCAAACTCGCGACTCCCGGAGTGTTAAGGGTGCTTTCCGGTGTCCTCGTCCTCTTGGTCGGAGGGTTTTTCGTGAGGTGGTCTGACAGTCTTGTCTTTACTGCGCTCGGGGTGGTGCTTGTCGTTGTCGGCGCGATCATTGTGGGAAAGCGTCGTGTCGGTTAACAGGACGGCCCAAGGCGGACGGCCTACGGCCGCCTCACCTCAAACCTTAAATCCGCAGGAGGCACCCATGGTCACCGTGCCACTTTCCGATCTGCTCGATGCATTTGATTTCGCCAACGCTGGCACGCCTTACGAAAACAGGACTTTCATTCACTTGGACACAGGCGCCATTCACTGGACGTCACCTTCGCCGTTGTGATGGAGCCGGTCAGCCCACGCCGCCTGCCCATGGCAGGTGGGTGCATCTGAACTGCGCGCCCCGTTAGCCCCGCAACAACGACCGAAAGGAGCCTCCATGGCAACGCAAGAAGTGGTGAAAGGTCCCGCGTCCTACTTTCCATCCATCGAGAAAAAGTATGGCAAGCCCATCGCCCACTGGATGCAGGTACTGGCGCAGGCCGGTCCGCTCAGGCACATGGAGCTGGTGAGCCTGCTCAAGACCGAGCACCAGCTGGGTCACGGCCACGCCAACGCGCTGGTCGCCTGGTTCATGGCCAGGAAGTGAACGCGGGCGGGGCCGGTTCGGGGATCACAAACCCGCGAGCGCGGCGCGAACCTCTCCCACGCTCAGCACTTCGGACAACACGGTGCTCGGCTGCCCGTTCTGGTGGATCGCGTACACCGGCACGCCGTTGCGGCCCAGGCTGGCCAGGGCGGCGGTGACGGCGGGGTCGCGGCGCGTCCAGTCGGCGCGCAGCAGGGCCACGTTTTTCGTGGCCATGTCGCCGAGCACCTCGGCGCTGGCCAGGGTGGTGCGCTTGTTGTACTGGCAGGTCACGCACCAGGCGGCGGTGAAGTCGACGAACACCGGGCGGCCCTCGGCCAGCAGCCTGGCCTGGCGCTCGGGGCTCCAGGGCTGCCAGCTCAGGCCGTCCACGGCGGTGGCCACCGCGGCGCCGGGGCTGGCGTCCTGCAGGTGCGTCACATTGGGGCCGACCGACCAGCCCAGCCAGAGCAGGCCGGCGAACGAGAGGCCGGCCAGCACGGCGCGGCTCTTGCCGCGCAGGCCGAGCGCCCACACCAGCAGCGCCAGCACCACCAGCAGCATGAGCAGGGCGGCGGCGCCGTCGATGCCGCTCTGTTGGCCCAGCACCCAGATCAGCCAGACCACGGTGCCGAACATGGGGAAGGCCATGCCACGGCGGAAGGTGTCCATCCAGGCGCCGGGGCGCGGCAGTGCGCGTGCGATGGCTGGCCACCAGCTCGCGGCCAGGTAGGGCAGGGCCATGCCCAGGCCGAGCGCGCCGAACACGGCCAGCGCCTGCACGGCGGGCAGGCCGATGGCCAGGCCGAGCGAGGCGCCCATGAAGGGCGCGGTGCAGGGTGAGGCGATGGCGGTGGCGAGCACGCCGGTCAGGAAGGCGTCGGCCGTGGGGTTTTTGGCCTGCAAGCTGGCCACACGGCTGGGCAGCACGCTGCCGATTTCGAACAGGCCGGCCAGGTTCAGGCCGATCAGGGTGAACAGCACGGCGAGCCCGGCCACCACGCCGGGGCTCTGCAACTGGAAGCCCCAGCCGAGCTGTTCGCCCGCAGCGCGCAGGCCGAGCAGCAGGCCGCCCAGCGCCAGGAACGACAGCACCACCCCGGCGGTGTAGGCCAGGCCGTGGGCGCGGTGGGCGGCGCGGTCGTCGGCGTGTTTCGCGAACGCCAGCACCTTGATGGTCAGCACCGGAAACACGCAGGGCATGAGGTTGAGGATCATGCCGCCGACAAGGGCACCAATCAGGGCGGCCCAGAGGGTGATGGGGGTGTCGCTGGCGGGCGGCGGGGCGCTGGCCGCGCGGGCGGCGTTGGCGTTGAGCGCGGCCTGCAGGGCGTCGGGCACGGCCACGGGCAGGGCCGCAACGGCCGGCCAGGCACTCTGCACCGGCACGTCGAGCCGCACGCCGGCGCTGCCCGCGCCCGAGCCGGGCGGGTTGGCCTGGGCCACCACCAGGGGCACCCGGGCCGGGCTCTCGCTGCGCTGTGGTGAAAGCGGCAGGCGCGCGCTCCAGCGTTCGCCGTCCCAGGCCTGGGTCCAGGGCGAGCCGGGCTCGATCAGGCCGGCGGTTTCGGGGAAGAACTCCAGGGTCTGGCCCCGCCAAGCCGCGGGCAGGCCGCTGAGCGACACCTTCAGGAAGCCGGCGTCGGGCTGCAGGGCGCTGTCGGCGGCGGGCTGGTCTTTGGGGGCGGCGGCGAAGGCGGCGTCAAACACGCTGCCGTGCAGGCCGGTAGACCCTTGCACCGGGATGCGCAGCGTGAAACGGCCTTCTTCGGGAATGCACTCCTTGCGGCAGGCCAGCCAGGCGGCGTAGAGCTGCACCTCCAGGTGGTTGCCGTTGAAGCCGGGGTCGATGGTCAGCGGCACCGGCAGCAGCACCGTGCCGTCGTAGCCGTAGTTGGCCAGTGGGCCGAGCGGGAACTTGCGCGGCGTGGGCCAGGCGATGTCGCCCGCCGTCACGCCCGGGGGCAGGGTCCATTCGAACTGGGTCGGCAGGCCCGAGTCGCCCGAGTTTTTCCAGTAGGTGTGCCACTCGGGCGTGTGGCTGAGCTGCAGCCCGACCCAGACGGTTTTGCCCGGGCCCGCACCGTCGGGCGCGTGGGCCAGCAGTTCGGCACGCACCTGGTCGGTCTGCACCACCGTCTGGGCGGGGGTGCCCGAGAGCAGCCCTTGGGCCTGCGCCGCCAGCGGCAGGCACAGCGCCCACAGCAGGAGCAGTGTCAGGCGGCGGGTGGCCGCGACGGCCGATGGCATGGGTTTCGGGAGCATTCGAGGGAGCGGGTGAGGGTGGGTGGCCCTGGCGGGCCGGCGGTACCGGTGAAGTATGAGGGCGTGGCTGCGTTCAAGTTCCGCACCACGACGCGTTCACAGGGCGCATGATTCGCTCAAATATAAGACAACGCGGTTGTTGGGGGCGGGCGGCGGCGTGGCCGCTCCTGGCCTGCGCGGCGGCGGGGCCATTTCCGTGACAGGGTTCACAGAAAGGGCGGCTTTCGGTAAAAACGGGTTTCGGCACATGGTTTGGACTGGCATGGAGGTGCGTGCATGGGATCGATCGTGGAGCGAGCGCTGCAGCCCTGGGCACAGCGGGTGAAGACACAGGCCAACCTGCCGGTGCGTCTGCGCTGGGGAGACGCCGGGGCCTCGGCGCTGGCGCTGGGCGACTTCGTGGAGCCGCAGGTGGAAATCCTCGTGCGCGACTCATCGGCCCTGCCGCTGCTGATCGACCCCGGCCTGGACACGCTGGGCCAGGCCTATGTGGAGGGCCTGATCGACGTGAACGGGCCTTTGTCCGAAATCCTAGCGGTGGCGCACCGGCTGGCCGAGACGGCCGAGCCGGAAAAGGGCCTGCTCGGGCGCATCCGCCGGCGCTTTGGCCACACGCGCGAGAGCGACGCCGAGGCCATCCAGTACCACTACGACGTGTCCAACGAGTTCTACGCCCAGTGGCTGGGCCCGGGCATGGTGTATTCGTGCGCCTATTTTGAGAACGGCGACGAAACGCTGGACGAGGCGCAGGTGAAGAAGATCGACCACATCCTCACCAAGATCCGCCTGCAGCCGGGCCAGCGCCTGCTCGACATCGGCTGCGGCTGGGGCGCGCTGGTGCTGCGCGCGGCGCAGAAGTTTGGCGCGCAGTGCGTGGGCGTGACGCTGTCGAAAAAGCAGTTTGAGCTGGCGCGCGAGCGGGTGCGCGCCGCCGGCCTGGAGGACCGCATCGACATCCGGCTGCAGGACTACCGCGACGTGGGCGACGGCCCCTTTGATCGCATCACCAGCGTGGGCATGTTCGAGCACGTGGGGCTGGACAACCTGGCGGCGTACTTCGGCCACATCCGCGCGCTGCTCAAGCCCGACGGCTGGGCCATGAACCACGGCATCACCAGCACCGACGCGATGGACGGCGAAACGCGCCACGGCGGTGGCCGCTTCATCGACCGCTATGTGTTCCCGCGCGGGGAGTTGCCCCACATCAGCACGGTGCTGCGCACGCTGCAGGAAGGCGGGCTGGAAGCCTTCGACGTGGAAAACCTGCGGCGCCACTACATGCGCACCACCGAACTCTGGACCGAGGCCTTCGAGGCCAACACCGAGCGCATCAAGCCGCTGGTGGACGAGCGGCGCTGGCGCATCTGGCGCGTCTACCTCGCGGGTTGCGTCTGGGCGTTTGACCACGACGAGGTGGCGCTCTACCAGGTGCTGTGCCGCCCGGCCGGGCAGAGCGCGCAGGCGCTGCCCTGGTCGCGGGGGTGGATGTATCAGGAATAAGGAGTGACCCCCACGCTCCGCCGCTGCGCGGGTCGCTGCCCCCCAGGGGGGCTGATCCGCCTTGGGGCGGCCCGGCGGCGGATCGCGTAGCCCCCACGCTCCACCGCTGCGCGGGGCGCGCGGGACGGCCCACCCCAGAGACACCGAGGAACCGGCTTTGCCGGGCCTCTGGTGTTGCCCCCCTTCAGGGGGGTGGCGCCGAAGGCGACGCGGGGGGTGCGTCCTGAAACCCCAGTATTACGCGGCGCGTGGTGGCGCTCTTTTTCTCGATCTTCGTGACCACGACCCGGCCGATCTCGGCCGTGTTGGCCACGTGGGTGCCGCCGCAGGGCTGCAGGTCGATCAGGTCGGCCTGGCCGATGCGCACCGTGCGCACGCTGCCGCTGCCGCGAGGGGGCGAGACGCTCATGCTCTTGACCAGCGCGGGGTTGGCGTCGAGCTCTTCCTCGGTGATGGCGCCGATGGCCACGGGGTGGGCCGCGGCCACCAGGGCCTCTATGCCGGCGGTGAGCACGTCCTTGTCCAGCGGGTCGGTCATGTGGAAGTCGAGGCGCGCGTAGTCCGGCGTGATGGAGCAGCCGTTCACCGGCACCGGCACGAGGTGGCACAGCAGGTGGGTGCTGGTGTGAAAGCGCATGAGCCGGTGGCGGCGCGCCCAGTCGATGTGGGCGGTGACCGGGCTGCCCACGGTGGCCGCCGCGAGGGCCGCCGCCTGGCCGGGCGCCGGCACGTGCACGATGTCGGCCGTGGGCCGGCCTTCGGCGTCTTTGCCCTTGCGGGTGTCGACGATGGCGATGGCGGTGCCGTCTGCCAGCCGCAGTTCGCCGGCGTCGCCGGCCTGCCCGCCGCCCAGCGGGTAGAACACGCTGCGGTCGAGCACGATGCCGTGTTCGCTGACGGCCGTGATGGTGGCGCCGCAGTGCTGCAGGTAAGCGTCCTGGCGAAAGAGGTCTTGGGTCATGCGGCGCATCTTACGAGGGCTTCCGGGCGGGCCTGGCGCATCCACCCCAAAGAACACGAAGACCGCCGTAAGATGCCCCCCATGAAAGCCCAAGCACGCCACTGGTCCGACCTGAGCACCGCCGACTTCGCCTCGCTCGACAAGGCGCGCGCCATCGCCGTGCTGCCGGTGGCCGCGACCGAGCAGCACGGCCCGCACCTGCCGCTGTCGGTGGACACCGACATCGTCAACGGTGTGATCGCCGCCGCGCTGCCGCACCTCGCCCCCCATTTGCCGGCGCTGTTCCTGCCCACCCAGGCGGTGGGTTTTTCGCCGGAGCACACACGCTTCCCCGGCACCCTCACGCTCAAGGCCGAGACCGTGCTGCGCGTGTGGACCGAGATCGGCGAGTGCGTGGCCGCCAGCGGGGTGAAAAAGCTGGTGCTGTTCAACGCCCACGGTGGCCAGGTGGGTGCGATGGACCTGGTGGCGCGCGACCTGCGCGCGCGGCTGGGCATGCTGGTCTACAGCGTGAGCTGGTTCAACCTGCCGCTGACCGACACGCAGGGCCAGGACCTGAACGCGCTCTTCAGCGCCGAAGAGCACCGCTTCGGCGTGCACGCCGGCGAGATCGAGACGTCGCTCATGCTGGCGCTTGCGCCCGGGCGGGTGCGCATGGACCAGGCCGGCTACTTCCGCTCCAGCTCGCAGGACCGCGCCCAGCGCTTCCCCATCCTGGGCAACGGCCGCAGCGCCAAGCTCGGCTGGATGATGCAGGACTACAACGCCAGCGGCGCCGTGGGCAACGCGGGCGCCGCCAGCGCCGACAAGGGGCGCGTGGTGCTTGAAGCGGCGGGGCGCGCGCTGGCGCACCTGCTGGGCGAAATCGACCGCCTGCCGCCGGACACGCTCACCGAGCGCACCGCTTTCGATTGATCACGCGTACGTCATCCAGTCTGCGTACGCGCTGCTGTCCAGGTGCGGCAAGGTGTTGTAAGTCAGCAGGGTGTGGCGCTTCGGGCTGAACTGGAACTCGGTCACGGCGCTGTTGCGGATGCGCATGTTCAGCTCAATCGTGCCTTCGGGGCTCAGGCCCAGCACATCGCCCACAGCCGTGGCGATCGGCCCGCCGCTGGAGACGATCAGCACTTTCTGGCCGTGGTGTTGCGTGCGCACATGGTCGAGCGCGCTGGTGACGCCATGCACGAAGTCGCCGTAGCTGGGCATGCCCTGCGGGCTCACGGTGCCCGCCATCCACTGCGCCAGGCCGTCGCGCAGCAGCCGGAAGTGGGCGCGATAACCCTCGGGTGAGTGCGGGTCGCCCAGCACCGTGTCCCCGCCGCGGGGCAACACGGCGCGGATCACCGCCTCGCTGTCGTATTCGTTCAGACCGGGCCAGGGCAGCGCCTGGGCGTCGCCCAGCCCGGCGCCTTCGGCGATGCCGGCCCAGGTCTGCGCGTGGCGCCGCAGCGTGCCGGTGAGCACCGCGTCAAAGCGCAGGCCGCGTTCGGCCCAGTACTGGCCCAGCCGCTGGCTCTGCCGCTGGCCGAGCGCGCTGAGCTGGTCGTAGTCGTCGGCGCCAAACGAGGCCTGGCCGTGGCGCACAAGGTAGAGGGTTCCCATGGCGGCATTCTGGTAGAGGCCGGGGCCCGGGCTTTGTCCCGGCAGCGACTGCCGCCTTCCCGGATCGCAATCGCGCTGGAAAAGCCGGGCAGATGCCGGGCAGATCCGGCGTTTGGCCGGGGGGGCCTGTGCTTCAATGGGATCACGAGAAACCCGCTCACCCTCCATGCAACTTGATCTGTTGACCATCCTGGCTCTTCGGCTTTGCGTCGATGGGCTGGCGACCGCCGCGTTTTTTGCCCAGTCTCGCCGCCACCCCTCCGTGGGCGGGCCGGGCTGGTGGACGGTCTCCGGGCTGTTGGCGGGTCTGGGTTCGGTGGGGCTGGGGCTGCGCCCCGACGGGCCCGAGCTGCTCACCTTCGGTGTGGCCAACACCGCGTTCGTCGCCAGCGCGGCGTTCTTGTGGATCGGGCTTCGCAGTTACCTGGGGCAGCCCTACGCACTGCGACCGGTGGTGGCGGCGCTGCTGGCCGTGTTCGTCGGCAATGTGCTGCTGACCTCGGTCTGGGACTCGATGGCGGCGCGCCAGACCCTGTTTTCCGTGGCGGGTGTCGTGATCGCCGGCGTGGCCCTGAACGACATCCGCCGCTTCGACCCCTTTCACCGCATCCTGGAACTGCAGGTGTTGCGCTGGGTCACGTGGTTCAAGCTCGTGGCGCTGATCGGGCTGGCGGTGGGCGTCTGGTTCCTGCCGGTCAGCGCCACCGGTGAACGCACCAGCCCGGCGGTGCCCGTGCTCTTGCTGGTCACCATGATCGACGTGCTGCTGCGCCTGGTGATCTTCAGTTCGCTGGTCACGCTGCGCCTGCAGCAGCAGGGGGACCGTGCGCGGCAGGTGCTGCAGACCCGCGAGGCCGACTCGCGCGCGCTGATCGAAAACCTGAGCGCCGGCGTGATGGTGTTCCGGCCCGACCAGACGCTGGCCAGTGTCAACAGCGCGGCGCGGCGCTTCCTGGGCTGGAGCGAGTGCGATGCGCGTTCGGCGATGCCCGTGCCGCTGGCGCCCGACTGGCGCCTGCTGCGCGAAGACGGGCGACCGATGCCGCGCCACGAGGTCCCGTTTGAACGCGTGCTCGCCACCGGGCAACCCGTGGCCGACGTGATCATGGGCATGCAGTCGGGCGACGGCGCGCGGACCCAGTGGGCGCTGTGCAACGCGTACCCCGAAAACGACGCCATCGGCGGCCTGCGGCACGTGATGTTCACCTTTGTGGACATCACCTCGCTGCGCCAGGCGCAGTGGCAACAGCAGGCGCTCCAACAGCAACTGGCCCAGTCGCAGAAGATGGAAGCGCTGGGCACGCTCGCCGGGGGCGTGGCGCACGATTTCAACAACATCCTGGCCGCCATCCTGGGCAACGCCGATCTGGCGCGCCAGGACCTGCCGCCGGAGGCGCCGGCGCGTGAGAGCCTGCACGAAATCAGCGCCGCGGCCCGCCGGGGCCGTGAGCTGGTGCGCCAGGTGCTGGCCTTCAGCCGCCAGCAGCCGATGCAGCGCAAACCGGTCTGCGTGGGCGACATCCTGGCCGAGTCCTGCAGCCTGCTGCGGGCGGCCACGCCCTCGCAGGTGCAACTGGTGCAGTGCTTCGCCACCGGCACGCCGGACATCCAGGCCGACCCGACCCAGATCGGGCAGGTGCTGCTCAACCTGGGGACCAACGCGGTGCACGCCTTGAAGGGCCGACCCGGGCGCATCGAGTTCCGGGTCGACGCCGTGCCCCCGGGCGACCCCAACCTGCCCGCCGAGCTGGCGCGCAGCAGCGCGATCAGCGGCGTGGGCGCCGTGCGCGTCATGGTGACGGACGACGGCTGCGGCATGGACGCGGCCACGCGCAACCGCATCTTCGAGCCCTTCTTCACCACCAAGGCGGTGGGCAGCGGCACCGGGCTGGGGCTGCCGGTGGTGCTGGGCATCGTGCAGGCGCACGGCGGCGCGATCCAGGTGGACAGCGTGCCCGGCGAGGGCACCACCTTCATGCTGTACTTTCCGGCCGCACCGCGCGCCGAACCGACCCCGCAACCCACCCTGGCCGCGAAGGGCGGAGCGGGTCCGGATGGCGGCACAATGGCGCCAGAACACCGTGACGACAGTGAGCCGCCCTTACCAACTTCAGTGGAGACCCCCGCCATGGCCGACGACCTCATCACCGCCCAGCGCCACATCCTGTACCTGGATGACGACGACACGCTGGTGTTTCTGGTGCGCCGGCTGCTGGAGCGACGCGGCTACAAGGTGACGACCTTCACCGACCAGAAGCAGGCGATCGATGCGGTGCGCGAGCAACCCGCCGCCTTCGACCTCTTGATGACCGACTACAACATGCCCGGCATGTCGGGGCTGGACGTGGCCCGCTCGGTGCTGGCGCTCAGCCCGAACCTGCCGGTGGCCGTGGCCTCGGGCTACATCACCGACGAACTGCAGGCCGAGGCGGTGGCCGCCGGTGTGCGCGAGGTGGTGTTCAAGACCGACGCGGTCGAGGCGTTCTGCGAGGTGGTGGCACGGTTGGTGTCCCCCCCGCGCCCCGCCTAAGGGCGGGTCACCCCCCGGGGGGGCGATGCCTGCGGCCTGGCGAAGCCAGTTCCGCGGCTCCCCTTCGGTTTTCGATGGAGCCGGAGCGCCTCACCTGCGCATGAGACAGTGCAACCCAGGGCACCGCCGGGCCGGCTTTGCCGGACGGCCAGTGCCGCCCCCTTGAGGGGGTCGCGCGCAGCGCGGCGGGGGTGTTCTATTTCAGGACTTGGGCAAACGTGGCGCTGTCCACATTGCCTCCGCTCAGGCTGACGCCCACGCTCAGGCCCTGGAGGGTTTTCTTTTCCTGCCATGCGGCTGCGAAGGCCGCCGCGCCGGCGCCTTCGGCGAGGTTGTGCGTGTCGGCGAACAGCGTGCGCATGGCAGCGGCCACTTCGTCGTCTGTCACCCGCACGATGTGGTCCAGGTGCGGCGCCAGCACGGCCAGGGCCTCGGGGTCGGCCACGCGGCAGGCCATGCCGTCGGCCAGTTCGGTGGTCACGGGCGCCTCGACCACGCGGCCGGCCGCGATGGAGTCCGCATACGTGGTGGCGTGCGCGCTGACCACGCCGACGATGCGGGCCCGGTGGCCCAGTGCGAGCTTGGCGGCGATGGCCGAACAAGCGCCCGAGCCCTGGCCGATGGGCACGTAGACCACGTCGAGCTGCGGCACGGCCTTGAAGAATTCCCAACAGTAGGTGCTCACGCCGCGCAGCAGGTCCTTGTGGAAGCTCGGCACCATGTGCGCGCCGCGTTCGGCGGCCAGCCGCATCGCGTGTTCGCGGCTTTCCTGGAAGTCGGCGCCGTGTTCGATCAGGTTCACCCCCAGCGCGCGCATGGCCGCGTTTTTCTCCAGCGAATTGCCCAGCGGCACCACGATGCTGCAGGCCACGCCGTGCGCGCGTGCCGCCCAGCCGATGCTCTGTCCATGGTTGCCGCGCGTGGCGCTGACCACCTCGCGGGGCAGTTCGCCGCGCTGGCGGAGGTGGTCGAAGTAGGTCAGGCCGCCGCGGATTTTGAACGCGCCCACCGGGGTGTGGTTCTCGTGCTTGACCCAGCAGTCCGCGCCCAGGCGCTGGCTCAGGGTGGCCCAGCGGTACTGCGGGGTGGCCGGAAATTCGCGGTACACCACCTGGGCGGCGGCTTCGATGTCGGCGAGGGTGGGCAGGGTGTGGGGCATGGTTTGAGCGGGGAAGTCAGGGGATCGAGCCCGGTGTGCGCGGACCCAGGGGCGTGTCGAGCTGTGCGCTGAGCGCGGCCGGGCCCGGCGCCACGGCCACGCCGTCCAGGCCGATCGCGGCCAAGGCCTGCTGCAACCGGGCCGCTTCGGGGTGGGAGAGGGCGAAGGCCCGCAGCGTCAGGCCGCTGTGTGGCATGGACGCGGCCGGGTGCGTGTCGCCCCACTGGATCAGCGTGGGCAAAGCACCGTCGAACAGGCGCTGGCCGTCCTCGCGCACGGTGATGCGCCATTGCAGCAGGCCCTGCGGCGTGGGGCGCGAGGCGCCGATCACCGGGCCACGCTGGATGCCGAGCGCCAGCAGGCGGGCGTGGGCCGCTTCGATGTCGGGCACGCTGGCGACCCAGTGCACCAGCTGCGGCCCGTGTTGCGCCAGCCGGTGTTGCAGGGCCGGGTCGTCCAGGTCGAACCAGCGCGCGTGCCCGGCCGGGCGCGAGGGCGCGGCCCGCGGGTTGATCGCGATGATCTCCAGGTAGGCGCGCGGCGCGCTCGCGCAGGCCAGCCGCAGCAGGCGGTTGTGCGTGCCGTAGAGCGGGTGTTCCCCGCCCGGCCCGGGCGTCACGCCCAGCGTGGCCTCGCACCAGGTGACCCCCTCGTCCAGCGTGCGCGCGGCCACCACCAGGTGGTCGATCTGGGCGTGTGGCTGTGCGCTCACAGCGTCACGTGCCCGGCGATGCAGGTGACGGATGCGCCACCGACCCAGATGCTGCCGCTGGCGTCGCGCTCGATGTGCACGCGGCCCTCGCGTGCCATCGCCGTGCCTTGCGCGGCCACGTAGCGTTCGGGCGCCAGGCCGGTGCCGATCAGCCACTGCGCGAGCGCGGCGTTCAGGCTGCCGGTGACCGGGTCTTCGGCCAGGCCCTGGTTGCCGGGGAAGAAGGCGCGCACTTCGTACGCGGTGTCGCTGCCCGCCGGGTGGGGCCCGACCACGCCGATGTCCAGCCCCGCCAGCACCGCGCCATCGGGCTTGAGCGCCAGCACCTGCTCGGCGCTCTGCAGCATCACGCCGCGCCAGTTGGGCCCGTTGTCGCACCAGGCGTGGGCCGTGATGTCGCTGCGCGCCACGCCCAGGCCACGCGCGATGAGTTGCACATCGGCTTCATCCAATGGACCGCTCTTGATCAGCGGTGGCGCGGCGAACGCGAGCAGGGCCTCGCCCCCACGCTGCGCCGCTTCGCGGGTCGCTGCCCCCCGAGGGATCGCGCTTTCACCCCGGCGAAGCTTCACCAGGCCCACGCCGCATTCCTGCACCACGTGTTCGGAGCGTGGCACACCGCCCGCTTCCAGCCAGGCGTGGCAGCTGCCCAGCGTGGGGTGGCCGGCGAACGGCAGTTCCCGGCCCGGGCAGAAGATGCGCACGCGGTAGTCCGCGCCAGCGGCCGCGCCCTCGGGGGTGGGCGGCAGCAGGAAGCTGCATTCCGAGAGGTTGGTCCAGTTCGTGAAATGCTGCATCTCGGCGGCCGACAGGCCGGTGCCATCGAGCACCACGCCCAGCGGGTTGCCGCGGTAGGGGGTGGTGGTGAACACGTCCACCTGTTTGAACGGGCGTTGTTGCATGGGGTGTCTCCAGGGTCAGGACAAAGGCTGGTCCAGCACGCCTCGGCTGCCCGGGTGGGCCAGCCACTGCGCGTACCAGCGTTGAAGGTGCGGCCAGGCCGGGCGCGGCTGCGGCAGGCCCCACCAGCGGTGCACTTCGCAGGCGATGGGGATGTCGGCCATGGTGAGCGCGTCGCCCGCCATGAAGGCGTGGCGGGCGAGGTGGTCGTCGAGTTGCTGGAACAGCGGTTCGGTGGCGGCCACCGAGGCGGCGATCACCTTCGGGTCGCGTTGGGCGTCCGGCGTGCGTATCCACTGCTTGAAGCCGGGGCTGCCCGCCGGGTTGAGCGTGGTCTGCTGCCAGTCCATCCAGCGCTCGGCGTTGAAGCGCTGCTGCAGGTCCAGCGGGTACAGGGCTGAAACTTCGCGGCAACACAGGTAGCGCACGATCACGTTCGACTCCCAGAGCGTGAAGTCGCCGTCCTGCAGCAGCGGTACCAGGCCGTTGGGGTTGCGGGCACGGTAGTCCGGCGTGTTCACGACGCCAAAGCCCAGGCCCGCGTCGATGCGCTCGAATTCCAGCCCCAGCACCTGTGCGCACAGCACCACCTTGCGCACGTTGATCGAACTCAGGCGGCCCCAGATGCGCAGCATGGTGCTCAGCCCGGTTGCTGTTGTTCCCGGATCGCCTGGGCCAGCGCGGCCACGCCGATGTGGATCTGCTCCACGCTGGCGGTGACGAACGACAGGCGCAGCGCGCGCGGGTCCGGTTCGCTCGCGTAGAACGCCGCGCCGGGCACGAAGGCCACGCCCTTGTCCACCGCCTTGGGCAGCAGCTCCACCGCGTTCATGCCCTCGGGCAGGCGCACCCAGAGGAACATGCCGCCGTCGGGCGAGTTCCACTGCACGTTCAGGCCGGCCATCTCGGTTTTCAGTGCGTCGAGCATCGCGGCGCACTGGCGCTTGTAGAGCGCGCGGATGGTGGGCACGTGGCGCTCCAGGAAGCCGTCTTTCAGCACCTCGGCCACCATGCGCTGGTTGAAGCTGGGGCTGTGCAGATCGGCCGCCTGCTTGGCCTGCAGGAGCTTGGGCATGATGGCCTTGGGTGCGACCACATAACCGAGCCGCAGGCCGGGCGCCAGCACCTTGGAGAACGAGCCCAGGTAGATGCAGCCTTCGGGGTTGCGCGCGGTCAGCGGCAGGGGCGGCGGCTGGTCGAACCACAGGTCGCCGTAGGGGTTGTCTTCCACCAGCGGCAGGCCGATGGCCGCCGCGCGCTCCACCAGCGCCTGGCGCCGCGCCTCGCTCATGCTGCGGCCGGTGGGGTTCTGGAAATTGGGCAGCACGTAGAGGAAGCGGGCGCGCTCGGCGCCGCGGCCGGCCTTGCGTTCGAGGTCGTCCACGTCCACCCCCTCGGCGTCGCTGGCCACGCTCTCCACCTCCGGTTCCATCGGGGCGAAGGCCTGCAGCGCGCCCAGGTAGGTTGGCGTTTCCACCAGCACGCGGCTGCCGGCGTCGATCAGCACCTTGGCCACCAGGTCCAGGCCCTGCTGGCTGCCGGTGGTGATGAGCACCTGCGCCGGGTCCACGTCCCAGGGCAACTGGGCCGCGATCATTTCGCGCAGTGGCGCATAGCCTTCGCTGGCCGCGTATTGCAGGGCGGCGCGTCCGTCGGTGCCCAACACCTGGGCGCAGGCCGCGGCAAAGGCGTCCACCGGGAAGGTCTTGGGCGAAGGCAGGCCGCCCGCGAAGCTGATGATGCCGGGCTTCTCGGTGACCTTGAGGATTTCGCGGATCACCGAGGGGTTCATGCGCTCGGCGCGGCGCGCGAGGGTCCAGGGGTTGGCCATGGGCAGATCGTTGGGTTTCATGTGCATCTCCGGTCGTTCAGTCGTTCAGTCAATCAACAATGAAAAGGGTGGCGCCCTGCGGCGCGGTGGATCGGTGCGGCTCGGCGTTGTCGGCCACCTGGTAGCTCATGCCAGGTGTCAGCGTGAAGCGGCGGCCGTCTTCCAGCTCGGTGTGCAGCTCGCCGCTCAGGCACAGCAGGATGTGGCCCTTGGTGCACCAGTGGTCCGACACGTAGCCGGGGGTGTATTCGACCATGCGCACGCGCACGTCGCCCAGCTGCAGGGTGCGCCAGAAGGCCTGGCCGGCCTGGGCGCTTTTCTCTTCGCGCGGCAGGGAACGCCAGTCGGTGGTGCCAAAAGGGATGTGGTGCAGCTGCATGTTCAGTCCTTCACGGAAACGCCGGCCCCGAGGGCCGCCGCGAACCCCGGGCGGCGGGGAGCCCATGCGCAGGGGCGTGTCGGTGCACAGTGCCAGACGGGGGTCATGCGGGAACCTTCTGGTGCACGGGCATCTTTTTCCCGGCGTAGACGGTGGCGATCACCGCCAGGGCGAAGGCCAGCGTCACCCCGTCCAGCCGCTCGCCGACCAGCGGAACGGCAAACAGCAGGCTCAGGAACGGCTGCACCAGCTGGATCTGGCTCACGCGCACCGCGCCGAGCGCCAGTGCGCGGTACCAGGCAAAGAAACCGATCCACATGGAGAACAGCGCCACATAGACGAAGCCCCACCAGCTGATGGCCGCAATGGCCGAGACGTCGGCCGGCGCGAACAGCCAGGCCATCGGAAGGGTGAGCGGCAGGCTGCTCATGAGCACCCAGCAGATCACCTGCTCGGCGCCCAGCCGCGGCGTGAGGCGCGCGCCGCCGATGTAGCCGAAGGCGCCCGTGGTCATGGCGATAACGAGGTAGATGTTGGCCGCGCCCAGGTAGAGGCCGCCCGCGCGCCACACCATGTAGGCCAGCACCAGGCCGCTGCCCAGCACCGCGCAGGCCCAGAAACCGTTGGAGGGCCGCTGGCGGAACCACAGCGCGCCCAGCACCGCGGTGGACAGGGGCAACAGCGCCGTGACCACCGCGCCATGGGTGCTGGGCACGTGCCGCAGCGCCAGCGCCAGAAACAGCGGAAAGCCCACGATCACACCAAACGCGGTCACGCCCACCAGCGGCCACTCGGCCTTCCGCGGCACCTTGAGCTGCCCCCGGGTGTGCTGCCACAGCAGATAGGCCATGGACAACACCCCGGCCACCGCCGCGCGCCCGAAGGTGACGAACCAGGGCGAGAGCTGCGGCGCCTCGGCGCTGCCCACGGCCAGCCGCGTCATCGGCAGCGTGGCGGCAAACAGGGTGATGCCGACCAGGCCCCAGAGCAGGGCTTCTTTTTCCTTGGCGGCGGTCATGGGGTGCCTCCTTGTTGCGTTCCCACCATCAGCATCCACAGGGCCGTGGCCACCAGCACCAGGGCCAGCACGCGGTTGAACCACAGCAAGCGCCGGCCCTGCGCCAGCCACTGGCGCAGCAGCGAGCCCACCAGGGCGTAGAGGAAATTGCTGCTGAAGGCGAATCCCACCATCACCCCGCAGATGATGGCCAGGCGCTGCCCCGGGTTGTCCGAGGGCTGCCCGGCCGCGTTGACGACCCAGCCCGCGGTGAGCGTGAGCGCCAGCATCCAGGCCTTGATGTTGAGGAACTGCAGGCCCACGCCCTGCCAGAAACCCACGTTCAGGCGCGACGCGTCCACCTGGGACAGCTGCCCCGCGCCCGCCAGCTTCCAGGCTAACCACAACATGTAGACCACGCCAAACAGCGTGACGCCCCAGCGCAGCGCGGGCACGCCGGTGATCAGCGCGCCCAGCCCCAGGCCGGTGGCCAGCATCAGCAGGGTCCAGCCCGCGGGCACCGCCAGGCAAAAGCGCATGGCGCGCCGCAGGCCCAGGTTGGCCGCCAGCGCAGTAGACAGTGTCGTGTTCGGCCCCGGCGAAAAACTCATCGCGGTGCAAAACAGCAGCAGGGCGGTCAGCTCGGAGGCGCTCATGGGCGGGGTGGGGCGGTGGTTCGGTCGGTCTTGTCAATCGATGGGGTTCAATGTAATCTTTCAAAGCAGTACACAACCAGTACAGTTAACCAGTGCAGACGACCAACTGTATGGTTTGTCGTGACAGTACAGACACGCCCCCCAGGATGCGCCACCATGTTGATGAAGTCTTCCACGCAATCCCTGACCGAACAGCTGGCGACGCGTTTTGCCGAGCGCATCCGCAACCGGCTGATGGCGCCCGGCGCGCGCCTGCCCTCGGTGCGCCAGTGCGCGCTGCAGCACGACGTGAGCCCGTCCACCGTGGTGGCCGCCTACGACCAGTTGCTGGCGCAGGGGCTGGTGGAGGCGCGCAAGAACCGCGGTTTCTTTGTGCGGGAACTGACGCCGGAGCGCGCGGACCACGCCACGCAGGCGGCGGGCGAGCCCGGGCTGCCGGGCGCCGCGGCGACCCACTGGAACACCGCCCACTGGATGGCCATGCGCGGCACCGGGCGCGACGCGCCACCGGTCAACGCCACCGCGCTGATCCGCGGCATGTTCCACAAGATCAGCAACAAGCCCCAGCCGGGCATGGGCGTGTTTCCACCCGATTGGCTCGAATCGACCTTCATGCCGGCGGCCGTGCGCAAGGTCACGGGCACGCGCGCGCTGCAGGACTTTTCCCTGCAGTACGGCGAGCCGCTGGGCGACGGTGGGCTGCGCCGCGTGCTGGCCAAGAAGCTGGCCTCGCTGAACGTGCTCACCGCGCCCGAACACATCATCACCACCGTGGGCGCCACCCACGCGCTGGACATCGTCAGCCGCACGCTGCTGCGCGCGGGCGATCCGGTGATGGTGGAGTAGCCCGGCTGGGCGGTGGAGTTCGCGCGGCTCTCGGCGCTGGGCATGCACATCCTGCCCGTGCCGCGCCGTGCCGACGGCCCCGACCTGGAGGTGATGGCGAAGTACTGCGAGGCACACAAGCCCAAGCTCTATGTGAGCGTGAGCGTGTTCCACAACCCCACCGGCTACTGCCTCTCGCCCGGCAGCGCGCACCGTGTGCTGCAGCTGGCCAACCAGCACGATTTCCACATCGTCGAGGACGACACCTACAGCCACATCGCGCCCGAACACGCCACGCGCCTGAGCGCGCTGGACGGGCTGCAGCGCACGATCTACGTCAGCGGCTTCGCCAAGATCCTGGCGCCCAACTGGCGCATCGGCTTCCTGGCCGCGCCGCCCGCCCTGGTGGAGCCTTTGCTGGACACCAAGCTGCTGGCCACGCTGACCACGCCGGCCCTGCTGGAGAAGGCCCTGGCGCTGTGCATCGAGCAGGGGCAGTTGCGGCGCCACGCGGAGCGCATCCGCACCCGGCTGGATGCGGCGCGGGCGCGCAGCGTGAAGCTGGCGCTGGCGGCGGGTTGCCGTTTCGCGGCCGAGCCGACGGGCCTGTTTGGCTGGGTGGACACCGGCGTGGACACCGATGTGCTGGCGCAGCGCATGCTCGACGAGGGTTATCTGCTCGCGCCCGGTGCGTTGTTCCATGCCGCGCGCGCACCCAGCACGCTCATGCGCATCAATTTCGCGACCACGCAGGACGCGGCCTTCTGGCGCGTCTTCACTCGCCTGGTGGCGCAGCGCTGAGCAGGTCGGCCAAGGCGGTGTCGATGCGCTGGGCCTCGGCCTGCATCAGCGGCAACACACGGCCAAACAGCGGCCAGTCGCGCGAGCGCGCCGCCAGTTCCAGGCCCTTGGCCAGGCGCGCGCCGCGCTCGGCGGTCATGCTGCCCAGCGAGCCTTTGAGCCCGTGGGCGTGGGCCACCGCCAGGTCGGCGTTGCGGGCCTGAAGCGCCAGTTGCAGCTGTTGCAGGCGTTCGCCGAGGTCGCTGCGCATGGCCAGCGCCAGCTGGCGCAGGGTGGTGTCGTCGCCGTCGAGCCGGCGGCGCAGCGCGTCGAGATCGAGCGGTCCCGCGGGTGAGGTGCTGGTGGCTCCGGTCTGATCGGGCGCCAGCTCCACCGCCTCGCGCCAGTCGCTGAACACACCCGAGACGCGCATCAGCACCTCGTCCATGGTGCGGATCAGGGTCTGCGGGCTCACCGGCTTGGGGATGTAGCCGTCCATGCCGGCGGACAGGCAGGCCTCGCGGTCGCCCGGCATGGCGTTGGCCGTCACCGCCACGATGGGGGTGCGGCGGATGCGCCGGCCGGTTTCGAGATCGCGGATGCGCTGGGTGGCCTGCAGGCCGTTGGTGCCGGGCATCTGCACGTCCATCAGCACCAGATCCACGCCGCCCTGTTCCCACTGCACCACGGCCTGTTCACCATCGCGCGCCAGTCGCACGGTGCAGCCCAGGCGCGTGAGCAGTTGCTGCGTCAGCAGCTCGTTGACCGGGTGGTCTTCGGCCACCAGCACACACAGGCCGGCAAAACGCCGCCCGGCTTGCGCTACTTCACTCAGCTCCATCGGCGCGCTGTGTGGCCCCGCATCCGCGGCGTTGTCGCCCATGGGCAGCGTCACGGTGAAGCAACTGCCCTGGCCCAGTTCGCTCGACAGTTCAATGCCCCCGCCCATCAACCTGACCAATTGCGAACAGATGGCCAGCCCGAGCCCGCTGCCACCGTGGCGGCGTGCGGTGGACGCGTCGGCTTGGGTGAATGCGTCAAAAATGCTGGCCTGGTGCTTGCGGGCAATGCCCACGCCACTGTCCTGCACCTGCAGCCGCAAGCGTTGCGGCGCCGTCGCGCTGGCGGGGAGCACGCGCGCGGTGATCACGACACGCCCGCCGCGTGGCGTGAACTTCAGGGCGTTGGACAGCAGGTTGCCCAGCACCTGGCGCAACCGCCCCGGGTCGCCCTGCATGCGCTCGGGCAGATCGGGGGCCAGCAACAGGCTCCAGTCCAGCGATTTGGCGCGCGCCTGTTCACTGTAGAGAGCGCTCACTTCCTGCAAGGTGTCGCGCAGCATGAAGCGCACGTTTTCCATGGGCAGCTTGCCGGCCTCGATGCGCGAAAGGTCCAGCACATCGTTGAGCAGGTCCAGCAGCGCATGGGCCGACTTGTCCATCAGGTCCAGCCAGCTTTTCTGTTCAAGGTTGAGCGGGGAGTCGATCAGCAGGCGGGTCAGACCGATCAAGGCGTTGAGCGGGGTGCGCACCTCGTGGCTGATGTTGGCCAGGAACTCGCTCTTGGCCCGGCTGGCCTGCTCGGCCAGCTCGCGAGCGCGCACGCCCGCTTCTTCCACCCGCTTGCGCTCGCCAATGTCTGCGTGGGTGCCCATGAGGCGCAGCGGTCGCCCCCTGGCGTCCTGCTCCGTGACCATGCCGTGGCTCTCGATCCAGAGCCATCCTCCGTCGGCGGTGCGCACGCGGTACTGCACCACGCTGCGCTGCCGCCGCCCGGCCTGCAGGTTGCGCGCGGCGGCCTGCACCAGACCCCGGTCGTCCGGGTGCACGCGCTCACGCAGGGCGGCGGTGTCCCAGTAGCCGTCCATGGCAACGTCGCCCAGCATCTCGCCCCAGCGAGCGGTCAGGTACACCTTGGGCGAACCGAGCTGCCAGTCCCACAAGGCCAGGCCGGCCGCGTCCACGGCCAGCTGCAGTCGGTATTGGGTGGCGTCCAGCGCCTCCTCGGCCAGCAGGCGGCTGTTGGACTCCCAGTGCACCGAGCTGCGCAACTGGTCCAGTTCGTGGTTCTGCCGCTCCAGCTCGGCCAACAACTGCTGGGTGCGCTCTCGCTCAGCGCGCAACTCCTGAAGCGCGCGCTGCAGATCCTGAGCAATGCGAGGGGGCGTCGTTGGCATGAAAGAGGGGTGCCTGCGGTCCTGGCACGAAAGGCGTCAGCTGCCGCCGAGCGCCTCCCAGCGCTCCAGAGCCTGCAGCCACTCCGCTTCGATATCGGCATGCCGGGCGCCAAGTTGAGCGGCGCGTGTGGCGTCGGTGACAAAAAGCTGGCCATCGGCGAGCATGCGGTCGATCTCGGCCTGCTCGGCTTCGAGCGCGGCGATGCGCGCGGGCAGCGCATCGAATTCACGCTGCTCCTTGTAGCTCAGCTTCGGTTTGGCCGTGGCGCTGGGCGTTTTGGCGGGTGCGGGCGCTGCGGGAGGCGCGGACGTGGTGGCCGCGGGCGTGCGATCGCGCTGCAAGGCTTCGGCACGGGCCGATTGGGTCAGCCAGTCCTGCACGTCGCCCACGTATTCGCGCCAGCGCCCCTCGCCCTCGGACACCAGTGTGCTGGTGACCACGTTGTCGAGAAAGCGCCGGTCGTGGCTGACCAGGAACACCGTGCCTTCGTACTGCTGCAGCAGGTCCTCCAGCAGCTCCAGGGTGTCGATGTCGAGGTCGTTGGTCGGCTCGTCGAGCACCAGCACGTTGGCCGGGCGCGCGAACAGGCGGGCCAGCAGCAACCGATTGCGCTCGCCACCCGAGAGCGTGCGCACCGGCGCGTTGGCCCGCGCCGGGGAAAACAGGAAGTCGCTCAGATAGCTCTTGACGTGGGTGCGCTTGTTGCCGATCTCGATCCACTCGCTGCCCGGGCTGATGAAGTCCTCCAGCGTGGCGTCCAGGTCGATCTGGTCGCGCATCTGGTCGAAATACGCCACGGTCTGCTTGCTGCCTTGGCGCACGGTGCCGCTGTCGGGCGCCAGTTCACCCAGGATGATCTTGAGCAGGGTGGTCTTGCCCGCACCGTTGGGCCCGATCAGACCGATCTTGTCGCCGCGCAGGATGGTGGCCGTGAAATCGCGGATCACCGTTCGTTGTCCGCCATCCGCGCCTGGGAAGGATTTGCTGATGCGATCGAGTTCGGCGACGAGCTTGCCGCTGGCGTTGCCGCTGGCCACCTCCAGCTTCACGCTGCCCAGGGTGTTCCGCCGCTGCTCGCGCTGCGCACGCAGCCGCTCCAGGCGGGTGATTCGGCCTTGCGCACGTGTGCGACGCGCTTCCACGCCCTTGCGGATCCACACCTCTTCCTGTGCCAGCAGCTTGTCGGCGCGCGCGTTGATCACCGCCTCCTGCGCCAGCTGTTCTTCTTTGAGCAATTGGTACTGCGCGAAATTGCCCGGATAGCTCAGCAGGCGCCCGCGGTCCAGTTCCACCATGCGCGTGGCCACCCGATCCAGGAAGGCGCGGTCATGGCTGATGGTCACCACACTGCCGGGGTACTCCAGCAGCAGGTCCTCCAGCCACGTGATGCTGTCCAGATCGAGGTGGTTGGTCGGCTCGTCCAGCAGCAGCACATCCGGGCGGCTTACCAGCGCCTGGGCCAGTGCCACGCGCTTCTTGTTGCCGCCGGAGAGTTCGCCCACGCGCACATCGGGCTCCAGATGCAGCCGGTGCAGGGTTTCCTCCACCCGCTGTTCCCAGTTCCAGGCGTCCAGTGCCTCGATGCGGTTCTGCAAGGCATCCAGATCCAGGCCGTCGGCGCCGCTCAAATAGAGATCGCGCGCGGCCCGAGCGTCGGCCAAGCCCAGGCTGGCGGCTTCGAACACCGAGCTCTGCAGGTCCAGGATGGGCTCCTGGGGCACATAGGCCACACGCAGTCCGGTCTGGATCTGCAGGGTGCCGTCGTCGGGCTTTTCCAGGCCCGCGAGGATCTTCAGCAGCGAGGACTTCCCAGTGCCGTTTCGCCCGATCAACCCCACGCGTTCCTGGACCTCGAGCGCAAAGTCGGTGTGATCGAGCAGCGCAACATGGCCAAAAGCCAGCTGCGCATTCAGCAGAGTGATGAGTGCCATGGGGAGGTGAGAGTCAAAAGTGCCGCGATTATCCCCGCGCGTGGGGCGGCGCGCCTTGGTGTCGACGTCATGCGTATATATAGAAGTGCTCTGCTGGGAGCACATCTCCTCGCATGGGTGTGTCAGCCCAAGAATCTATGCGGGCGGGTACTCATCAAAACTTTTTTCAGCGGACTTTGACAGAGTCCAAAAATCTGTCGTATACTGCAAGGCTTCGCTGCTCACTGCAACGCCTCACGGCAGAGCGCAAGTGGACAGGGGAGACGCAGGGACGAGAGTCCGGAGCGGTTCAAAGTAGATCAGAAAATAATCTGAAATATTTTGACAAGGCCGCAAAAACTGTGTCATAATACGAGGCTCAGCTGATCGCAGCTAAGCAGGCAAACGAAGGCGGTAACGCCGGGTGGTTTGCAAGATCATTAAAAACATACAGCCGATAAGCGTGGGCGTTTGAAGGCGATTGCGAAAACGAACTCGAAAGGGTTCAAGTCGCAAGACTTTAAACGCTCATGAGAATAGAAGTGAAGTTCACTTCAATTCCGTTTTTATGAGTAATTTCAAGATCGAACTAAAGAGTTTGATCCTGGCTCAGATTGAACGCTGGCGGCATGCTTTACACATGCAAGTCGAACGGTAACAGGCCGCAAGGTGCTGACGAGTGGCGAACGGGTGAGTAATGCATC
>Ga0209343_10001011_pt1 | contig 38833 bp, 40 predicted proteins | sample RifCSPlowO2_02_FD_184026 | JGI IMG/M metagenome (GOLD analysis project Ga0209343, IMG submission 184026) | Groundwater microbial communities from Rifle, Colorado - Rifle CSP2_plank lowO2_0.2 (SPAdes) (version 2) | ecosystem: Environmental > Aquatic > Deep subsurface > Groundwater | place...
CATCAACTTCCGGAGAGACCATAACAGAGCTAAATGATGTGTGTCTTTTAGCATTAGAATCAAAAGGAGAGATACGAACAAGCCTGTGAATACCGTTTTCAACTTTTAGGTAACCATAAGCATTCTCGCCTGTTATAAGAAGGGAGACATCTTTTATGCCGGCTTCATCACCCGCTTGATAATCTAGCACTTCAACGCTCCATCCGCGTCTCTCTGCAAATCTCTTATACATTCTAAGAAGCATAGAAGCCCAATCTTGAGACTCTGTTCCGCCGGCTCCCGGATGAATAGATAAAATAGCGTTATTTGCATCTGTCTCTTCGCTTAGAAGAACTTCAATTTCCATTGTGCGTATTAGCTGCTCAATCCCATCCGCTGCGCTAAAACACTCTGCAACTAAATCTTCGTCATTTTCATCTTTAGCCATTTCATATAGCTCTTTTGCATCATCAATCGCATTTTTAGCAAGGTTGTACTTTTTAAGCTTTCGTTCGCATTGAGTTTTCTCTTTTTGAATTACTGCGGCATTAGCTGCATCGTTCCAAAAATCTTGTGAATTTTCCAGCTCATCAATTTCAACCAGTCTTGCTTGAAGTTTATCCGGTTCAATAACATCAGTAATATTGTTCATTTTTTTTGAAAGATTTTTTAAAAGCTCTGTATATTCGTAGTTATCCATAAAATTTGTTCCATTGTTGTATAATTGCGATTATATTAAATTGAGGCTTAAAATGAAGATTATTTCTAGTCCCTTAGAATTAAAAAATTATTTAAAAAATTACAATTGCTCTGTTGGGTTTGTTCCGACTATGGGCGCTTTACACGAGGGGCATATATCACTTATCAAAAAAGCAAAAGAGCAAAATGATTTAGTTATAGTTTCCATATTTTTAAACCCGACTCAGTTCTTAAAAGACGAAGATTTAGACAAATATCCGAAAAAAGATGAAGCCGATAAAAAGTTGTGTCAGCTCAGTGGAGTTGATGTTCTCTTTTTTCCGCATGTCGATGATATTTATGCAGAAGATGAAGTTTCAGTATTGGCACCAAAAGTTAGAGGTTATGTTTTGGAAGGCTCAAGCCGACCGGGGCATTTTAACGGCGTTTTAACAGTTGTAATAAAGCTTCTAAATATAGTAAATCCGACAAGAGCATATTTCGGAAAGAAAGATGCGCAGCAGTTAAACCTTATCTCTTTAATGGTAAAACAATTTTTTATGAGCGTAGAGATAGTTGCCGTCGATACGGTTCGTGAAAAAGACGGACTTGCTCTTAGCAGCAGAAATGCCTACTTGACTCCATCACAAAGGGAAGAAGCGCTTAAGATAGCCTCATCTCTTCGTAATGCGACTGTAATGGTTACAAGAGGAGTGCTAGATGCTAAGGAGATAATATCAGGTATGAGAGAAATTCTTTCGCCACTGCATATTTTTTATGTTGAGATTTTAAACCGAGATTTCAATCAGCTTGCACATATAGAAATTGGAAATACGATTATTTTAGTTGAAGTAAAAGTAGGTACAACCAGACTGCTAGATAACATTTGGCTTTGAAGCGTTATCTTCAATAATTGTCGGTTTTAAGTAACCGTCTTCAACTAAAATATCAATTGTTTTTTTAAAGACCGGTACAGCTGTCTGAGCGGCAAATTGGCTTTTTTTAGGTTTTACAACAATTACGCCGATAGAGTATTTGCTCTCTTTGTCGTTAGCAAAACCAATAAATGCAGTATTGTATTCATTAACATATTTTCCCTCTTCAACAATATGTGCTGTTCCTGTTTTACCGCCTATTTCCAGCCCTGCAGTTTTCGCTTTTACTCCGGTTCCCTCATTTACGGTTTTTATGAGAATACTTTTCATTCTATCTGCAGTTGTGCTTTTTATAACTTGAATCTGCTCTTCGTTTGGGATTGTAATCTCTTTTCTGTGATTGTCTATAAAACAATTGATTATTTTTGGAGTAACAATTCTTCCATTATTGTTAAAAGCGCTATATGCTCTGATTAGCTGCATCAGGTTTGCGCGCATACCATAGCCATAAGAGCATGTTGCTTTATATATCTCATTGTTTAGTTGCATAGTGCTTGGAACTGAGCCGACTTTTTCATACACAAGGTCAGGCGTAGAGGCTTTAGAAAAACCAAAATCTATTAGACCTTGGTTAAATTCAGATCCTGTAAGTTTTTGGGCTATTTGAGCTATTCCCACATTTGATGAATGAACTATAATATCTTCGGCACTAAGCCAATCAAACTTATGTTCATCAGTTATTGTTTTTTTCCCGATTGTATAGCGCCCATTATGCCCATTTACCATGTCATATGGATTGACTAAACCTTTATCTAAAAGAATTGAGAAGATAACAGTTTTAATAACACTTCCCGGCTCAAAGCTATACTCTATCATAGAGCTGTTAAGAGATTGATAGTCATCTTTTTGTATAGATTTAGGTAAAAATCTGTTGGAACTAGCCATGCCGATAACCTTGCCGTTGGTTGAATTCATAACCGTTGCAATCACCTCTTTGGCTTGTAAATCCGCTTTCATAATATCAAGCATATTCTCAACTCTTATTTGAAGCGAAATAGGAATATTGAGCTTTACATCTAAACCGTTAATTTCTTGTTTTGTAAAGCTGTTTTTATTTAAAATTATATAGCTGTTTATATCCCTTAAACCTTGACTTAACTCATCTTGTTTCGGTTGAAGTTCATTTTCAAACTTTTTTTCTAAACCTTTGACACCCTTTACATAAGTGTATCCGTCCTCTTCAACCTTATGAGGATAACCGATTATTGGCGTTAAGAGTTTATCATATGCGTACTCTCTGCTCTCTCCACTTTCAATAATACTAAGTCCATGAAGCGATGTTTTACCGGTTATTGGATTTTTTCTCTCAATAAAAACTTTAAGCCTTCTAAGCTCGAATGCAAGCTGCTTGAGATATTGTGCCTGTTTTTGCGGTAAGTTGTAACTGAGTACGGCTATACCTTTTTGTTTATTTAGTCTTTGTTCAACTTCTTTGGCATCAATTTCGGAGTAAATACTAAAGAGTTTTATAAAAAGTTCTCTCTTTTGAGGGTCGATATAGTAGGTGTTTACTACTGCTTTATAGAGTTTTATAGTAGTTGCAATGTTAAAACCGTCAGCGCTTATTATTGAGCCTCTAACTGCTTTAGAGCTGTTTTGTGCATATAGTGACGGGAGGTCTCTGTATTTTATAGTTGTGATAAGCATTACGCCTAAAAATAGTAAAAAACCAGCCACAAGAAGTGAATAGAGAAGAAATATTTTTTTGCTTTTATTTTGATTATTCATATTTTAATTGTCTTGGTTTTTAAAAAGGATTATAGCACTTTAAGTTTATGAAGTTGTCAGTTATATTTGAGTTCTTCCTAATTCTTTATATGCGTTAAGTGCTTTATTTCTTATCTCTAGCATAAGCTTCATGCTTGTTTCAGCTTTTCCGATGGCAAGTGCTGCTTGATGTAAATCTTTTACCTGCCCTGTTGCCATATCGCCTAAAGCATTTTCGCTTTTTTGTTGAAGTTCATTTACTTCATTTAGGGCAGATTTTAAGTGCTTTGCAAAGGCATCGTCACTGTCAACACTCCCTATTTTGCTTTTTTGTTTTAATAAATCGGCAGACGAAATGCCTGAAATACTCTCAATACCACTCATAACTCATCTCCCTTTTACTGTAACAGCGAAATTGCGCTGTTAGCTATATTTTTTGAACTTTCATATGCAGCTACATTAGCCTGATAAGAACGAGTTGCTTCCACTAAATCGGCCATTTCGATAACAGGATTAATATTTGGATAGGCAACATAACCATTTGCATCTGCATCCGGATGTGCCGGGTCAAACTTCATTTTTGGCTCTCTGTCATCTCGTGAGATTTTATCGACTATAACGCTCATTATAGCAGGATTTACTTTTTTGCCAAACGCACCCTCATTTAAAGGGTCTTCATATTTAGCACTCTCTGTCATCCCATTTATTGCTTTGTTGAACTGCTCATTAAAATCAATAGCTTTAAATACAACTTCTTTTCTTCTGTAAGGTCCGCCCTCATCAGTTCTTGTCGTTTGTGCATTTGCAATATTTTGAGAGATAGTGTTTACGCGAACACGCTGAGCCGATAGCCCGTAACCGCTAATATCAAAACTGCTTAAAAAATTTGACATTTTTTAGTCCTTAACTTATTTTTGAAGATGCGTCTATAACATTTGTAAAAATTGCCGAATCTTTTTTTAGTGCGCTGACAAGAGCACTAAACATAATGGAATTTTTACTCATCTCTGTTGTCTCAACATCCAAATCAACACTGTTTCCATCGTTTCTTGCCATATGACCGTCTCTAAAATAAGTCGTAGGAAGCTTTGAGTCAGAGATTTCTTTAAATGCTATGTGAGCACCATTCGTTTGAGCCATCTCTAGCTTTGGGCTGTTTTGATTTAAAATTTTAGCTTTTTCAACTGCTAAAGCGTTATCAAAGCTAATATCCCTTGGTTTGTAAAATGGAGTATCAGCATTTGCAATATTTGAAGATATCATATCCTGACGGATAGCTCTATAATCAAGGGCTTTCGCAGCTAATGCATGTGTTGCAGAGATTTCTATGCTCATGTGAACTCCTTTATTTTAAATGGTATAAGCAATTAGAGTTCCAATTTAAACATATTTTTATTTGGCTTCGTTCGTATCCCGTTCGCCCTGAGCTTGTCGAAGGGTTTTTATGAATGTGATTAAGCTCTTAAGCAATAATTAATCTTGTATGCTTCATAATGTTTATCAAGGTTATTAGAGTAACCTGAATTTTTGTTTTACAAGGAGTTCTTATGAAAAGAGCTGGTTTTACTATGATAGAGTTAATTTTCGTTATCGTTATTTTAGGTATTTTGGCAGCTGTTGCGCTTCCAAAATTTTTAGGTGTTTCTGAACAAGCGCGTAATCAAAAAGTGGAAGCTTTTGTTGGAACAATGAATAGAACTGTTGGACCTGCTTTATGGGCTCAGTCTATTGCTGGTACAACAGGTGGCTTAGTAACAAGCTTGTGTGACACTCAAACAGAGTTGTTAACACAACTTGATTCTATTCCTGAAGAGTTAAGTCATCAAACGGACTGTACATTTGATGCAAATACTACGGGTGGTGGTAAATTCGGTGTTGATTTTGATGATGGTAATGCTACTAGTGCTCCAAAATGGAGAGTTGCAACTACTGCTTCTGGAGCTATTGCTACTTGGTAATCTCTACTCGTTCCCAAGCTCCTGCTTGGGAATGCATATATAAAATAGTTATTTTCAAGTTATCTTCGGATAATTTAAAAATCATTATTTAAGGTTTTTTATGAAATTCTCTCACGCTTTTACTCTTATTGAGCTTATTTTTGTGATTGTGGTTCTAGGTATTTTAGCCGCTATTGCTCTTCCAAAGTTTGGACAAACTAGAGAATTGGCTGATATAGCAAAAGGTCGTTCAGATATAGCAACAATAAGAGCGGGTATTGTAAATGAAAGGCAATCTAGGCTTATACTCGGTGATTCTAATTATATTACAGCTTCAAATTTGGACGGCAATGTCTCCGGTAAGCTTTTTGGCGGAATTCTTACATACCCTATGACTAGTAGTGCTACGGCAAGCAATTGGTCTGGCGGAAACGGCACATATAAATATAAAGTTGGTGATAGTGAAAACACTTTTACCTATACTTCTTCCAATGGTAAATTTTTATGTACATCTGGAACTGAGTGCTCAAAACTGGTTGACTAGCATATTAACAAATTTTGATTATACTTCGGCAATTATATAGGGAGAGATTGTATGAAAACAATTCAACTAGAAATTGAAGATAAATCGTTAGAACTATTTTTGGTTTTGATTAATAACTTAAAAGATGGGATTATAAAAAATTTCAAGATTGATGATGTGGATATAAAAAGTGACTTTCAAGCAGTTGCACAAGAGTTGAAAGATATAAAAAATAAAAAACATAAATCAACAGATGCTAGAGATTTTTTAAATGACTTATAAAGTCAGTTTAATTGAAGAATCAAAAAAAGATATTAAAAACTTAATAAAAAAATATCCACTTATTAAAAAAGATATATTAACCCTTATAGATAGTTTGGAAATTGAACCCATCAGTATCGGAATTCATTTAGGAAAAAATATATATAAAATAAGAATAAAAAATAGTAGCAATAAAAAAGGAAAAAGCGGTGGTTTTAGAGTTATTTACTATGTAATTACTGAGTATTTTGAAGTTTTAATCCTTAAAATATATTCAAAGAGTTATATAGATAGTATGTCCGATGAAGATATTCTTAAAATATTAGAAAAAGCATTAGAAGAGTAATGCAATATATACTTTAAACTCAAAAGCACAAAAAAATTGCATTACTACAACATAACACTTTTAAACTCTCCGCTAGAACCGTTTACATATCACAGTTCAAAAATCGTAAATATCGGTACGAAAGTAAAAGTAAAAGTCAAAAATAGAGAATGTTTAGGTGTGGTTATATCTGATTATAAAGAGCCTGATTTTAAAACAAACGAGATTTTAGAGGTTTACGATGCTATCTACTCAGAAAAACAGCTTTCCCTCTCTAGATTTATCTCTGCTTACTATTTTTGTTCACTAGGCGAAGCACTCGGGCTTATGTTGCCGTTTTCTAGTTCCCAAGTTTTACTTGGGGATTCAGATATAAGTATGCATTCCCAAGCAGAGCATGGGAACGAGGTTTGTATAAAACTCTCAAGTAATCAAAAAGAGGCTCTTCTTTTTTTAAAACAGCATAAAATTTCACTTCTTTTTGGCGATACTGGCAGTGGAAAAACAGAGATTTATATGAAATATTTTCAGGAGATGATTGCACAAAAAAAACGCTCTATTTTTTTAATGCCTGAAATCTCGCTAACTCCGCAAATGAGCCAAAGATTGCAAAATCACTTTGGTAATAGTGTTGTTATGTGGCACTCAAAACTGACGCCGCTTCAGAAGAAAAAAGCACTCAGCGCCGTTTATGACGGAACTGCCAAGATAATCGCCGGTCCCCGCTCGGCTCTGTTTTTGCCGATTAAAGAGTTGGGTTTGATTGTTGTTGATGAAGAGCACGATGACAGTTACAAATCATCTTCGCGCCCTCGCTACAACGCAAGAGATTTAGCAATATATATGGGAAAAATTTATGATATTCCGGTGGTTTTGGGAAGTGCTACGCCATCTTTAACCACTTATGTAAAGTTTCCACACATAAGACTCAAAGGCGGATATTTTAACTCACAAAAAGAGTTTATTTATGAGCGAGGTGCGGAGAGCTTATCGCCTTTAATAATGAGCAGTTTACAAAAAAGTGTAACAGCGAAAGAACAGGCAATACTTTTTCTTCCGACCCGTGCAAATTTCAAGTATCTTATCTGCGGAGATTGCGGGCATACACACAAATGTGTTTTTTGCAGTGTCGGAATGAGTATTCATCAAAAGACTCGTTCGCTTAAGTGCCACTACTGTAATTTTTCTCAAGCTATTCCGCAAGTATGCATAGAGTGCAAAAGTACGCTGCTTACAAGTTCAAGACTTGGAACTGCCGAGGCCGTTAAAAATATAAGAGAAGAGTTTGCCGAAGCTAGAGTAGAACAATTTGACAGAGATGTTATAACTACGACAAACAAACTCAAAAAAGCCCTGAAAAATTTTAACGATGGAGAGATTGATATACTTGTCGGAACACAGATGTTAAGCAAGGGACATGATTATCATGGAGTGACTTTGGCAGTGGTTTTGGGGATGGATAACATGCTAAATATGAGTGATTATAGAGCCAGAGAAAAAGCGTTGTCAACTCTCATCCAAGTAGCAGGTAGAAGCGGGCGGAAAGAGAGTGCAAAAGTTCTGGTGCAGAGTTTTAATGAAGCTTTTTTTAGTGCCTTTGTCGATAAATATGAAGATTTTTTAGAAGATGAAAAAGAGTACCGCAAAGAGCTCTATCCGCCATATAAAAAGCTTTGTAGAATACTATTTTCGCATAAAAACGGCATAAAAGCTCAGGATGCAATGAATGAGATGCAGGAGTGCTTAAGAACCGCTTCAGACATAGAGATAGTCGGGTTTGGAAAGTGCGGTATTGAAAGAGTTTCAGATAAGTATAGGTTTGAGATACTTCTAAGAGCCGATAAAAGTACGGATATTATCAGAGCAATTTCGACATGTAGAAATAGTTTGGCAGAAATAGATATGGACCCTATTGAATTTGGATAGTGTAAATTACAGAAAGTTTGTATTATTTAGTTTGGGCTCAGTTTATCTTGTACGCAACTTTCTCCATCAAAGAAGTAACAAACCGTGTCAGGCATTGAAATTCTTTCAAATTTAGTCTCATTTTTAAGATGCAATCTTATGCTCTCGTCATAATTTGATTTTAATTTTAAAAATGCAGTTTTCTCTTTTCCTTTTAGTATTTTTGTAGCCAGTTGAACAACCCTAAGTGGGTCAATAGCGCGACCATCTTGGTAGAGTCCAAAGTGAAGGTGGGGACCAGTTGAGAGTCCTGTGCTTCCGACATAGCCTATAATTTGCCCTTGTTTAACAGACAAGCCGTTTTTTATCCCTTTTCTAAAAGAGCTTTGATGCGCATAAAGGGTTAGATAACCATCATTGTGCTGTAGTTTTATTATTTTGCCATAACCTCTTGTTTCACCTATGAAAGCAACTTTTCCGTCACCAGCAGCTAAAATTGGAGTGCCGCGCCCAGCTGCATAATCAACACCTTGATGAGCACGATACTTTTGTAAAATTGGATGGAATCTTCTTGTTGTAAATTGTGATGATACTCTTGCGTTTCGTATGGGGTTTGCAAGCAAAAACTCTTCAATCTCATTTCCATCTTCGTTATAAAATCTGCCGTCATTGTCATTTAAATAAATATAGTTTTTTTTGTTGTTCATCTCTATCATGGCAACTTTTAGTGTCGGCATTGAAAAAGGCTTTCCCATGCGATATTTTTGCTCATATATCATAGCAAGGGTATCGCCTTTTTGCAGCTCTTTTTTGAAGGTGAGTGCTTCAGTTTTTGTTTCACTTATGATGGGAATAGTTTCAAAAAAATATTCACCCTTCTTCTTGTATATATGAATCTGCAACTCATCGTTTAGCGGTATAAATGTTTGCTCCATCTCTCCCTTGTCATTTTTCGATACTTGATAATGAACACCGGCAATAATCTCTTCGCTAATTTGTTGATCATCTTCATCTAAGTCGTAGTAAAGGGGCTTTAGAGGAAGTTTGTTTCTCTCTAAAAAAGATATATAAGTCTCTCCATCGCTCCATCGAAATGTTTCTACGCGAGAGCCGAAGAGAGATGCTGCTAAAAATAAAAATAAAAATAATCGTATCATAATATAAACCGTAACCATAAATTTTAAAAAATAATTTTAAAACTTTAACAAAATTTGCCTTAGTATGAGGTTTGTTTGATATAATCGCATTATATTATTTACAAAGTGAAAGAAATGAAGCAAGTATTTCTGTTTTTTATTATAGCGTTAGAACTTTTTGGAAATGTGGTTAAATCGCCTGTTATTGGGATTAATGAAGATGCAACCGAAGTCACGATTAAAGTTGAAAAGATTGATGTGGGAGTAAGCGGTTTTATTGTTCATGAGATAGCCGATGGGCATACGACAATCTTGAAAAATGCAGTTGTTACAAGTTATGACGAAGGCAGCAAGATAGCCAAAGTTCAAATAAGCCGGTACAATGCACTTGCCAGCAGTGCCTTGCCGGATGGCAAATGGGAAGTAAAAGTTGGCGATACGGCTGTTTTGGCTTTTGGATACACAAGAGGTATTTTGATAGCCCCTAATGAAGAGATATATTATAAAATTACTAAAAACTCAAAACTTCAATGGGTGCATCCGGATATTTTTGCAACTGTTCTCTCTTTTAACGGACATCCGACGCCGCTTAGAAGTGATTTCACTCAGATGAGTATTGATAGTTCAGTAGGTTTGGTATTTATATTTTTGGACAACAGAGTTTATACGCTGGATGCTAAAAGTTTTAAAATTTTAGCAATTACAGATGCAAAAGTAGAGCAAAAAGAGGTTAGTTTGCCGTTTTATACAAGAGTTCCGGAGATTGATGCTGCTTGGTGGGGAGAGGGAAGTGATGAGCTTGAAGAGTATGAGCCACACTACTATGAGCTAATAATAAAAGCAAATCCTAATGATAAGACGCTTTATGAGATTGTTAAAAACGGTAATGAAAAATTGAAAGATTTACTTGATGAGTTTGATTTTGAAGGGAAAAAAGATGATAGAAAAAAAACATTTGGACTATTTTAGTCAAATAGTAGGCAATGAAAATATCTATAGCGACAAAGCGCATCTAATAGCATACTCTTATGATGCGACAAGGGAACATTTTGAGCCTGATGCTGTTATATTTCCGCGAAATGAAGACGACATAAGCAAGATTTTAAAATATTGTAATGAGCATAAAATAGTAATAGTTCCGCGAGGTGCGGGAAGCGGTTTTACGGGCGGTGCACTTCCAAGCAGCGGCGGAATTGTTCTTGCCATGGAAAAACATATGAACAAAATTTTAGAGATTGATATGAAAAATATGGTTGCAGTTGTTCAGCCTGGCGTGATTAATATGGATTTGCAGCGCGCGGTTGAAGAGGTTGGGCTTTTTTATCCGCCAGACCCTGCCAGCCAAGAGTACTCTAGCATCGGCGGAAATGTAAGCGAAAATGCCGGCGGAATGAGGGCTGCAAAATATGGCATTACAAAAGATTATGTAATGGCAACTCGTGCAGTTTTACCAAACGGAGACATTATAAAAGCCGGAAAACGAACAATCAAAGATGTTGCAGGTTATAACATCAGCGGTATTTTAATAGCAAGCGAAGGAACTTTGGCGGTTTTAAGCGAGATTACTCTGAGACTTATTCCAAAACCTAAAATGACAAAAACGGCAATGGGAATTTTTGCTACGGTAAACGATGCTATGAATGCGGTTTATAAAACTATGGCAAGCGGAATTACGCCTGTCGCTATGGAATTTCTGGACAATTTGACCATAAGAGCGGTTGAGCAGACTTATAAAAAAGGGCTTCCTGTTGATGCGGGCGCGCTTTTGGTAACTGATGTTGATGGAAATTTGGAAGAGGATTTAAACTATCAGCTTGGCGTGATTGAGAAAGTATTTCGTGAAAACGGCTGCAGTGAGTTTAAGATAGCAAAAGATAAAAAAGAGGCTTCGGATATCTGGTTTGCAAGACGAAACGCATCTCAATCTCTTAGTGTTTATGGAAGCAAGAAGCTAAATGAGGATGTAACAGTTCCTCGTTCGGCTCTTCCTGAACTTTTAGAGAGATTTTATGCAATTGCAGATAAATACAATATCAAAATCCCATGTTTTGGGCATACGGGTGATGGCAATGTTCATACAAATGTTATGGTTAACGGCAAAGACCCAGAGCAGGTAAAGATTGCTTATCAGGCGATAGAAGAGGTGTTCCAAGCAACTATTGATTTGGGTGGAACGCTTAGCGGAGAGCATGGAATAGGTCTTGCAAAAGCACCTTACATGTCAATGGCGTTTACTCCGGAAGAGATGGCACTTTTTAAAGCTATCAAGATGGCTTTTGACCCAAACAATATCTTAAATCCGGCTAAGATGGGATTAAAATGAGTTCTTCATCTCTTCATTTTTTATAAGGCTCTGCTCAAAACATACGACTTGGTTTCTTCCGTGCTCTTTTGCATGGTAGAGCGATATGTCGGCGTATTTAATACACTTCCAAATACTCTCACTATCATCAGGAAACATAACAGCTCCGACACTAAGCGTTTTTGTAAATGTTTCAGAACCGGCTGAGATGACCTGTTTTGCAAAGTTCGTGCGAATCTTTTCGGCAACATCTTTTATATGTGCCTTATCGCAGTTGTGAAGAAGTACGATAAACTCTTCGCCGCCAAATCTAATAGGAACATCTGAGGAACGGATAGCCTCTTTTATTACCCTAGAAACAATTCTGATTGCTTCATCGCCGATATCATGCCCGTAAGTGTCATTAATCATTTTAAAGAAGTCTATATCTATCATCAATACTCCGTACGGCGTTTTGCTTCTAAGTGCTTGAGGAATCGCAGTTTCAGCAAACTCATCAAGATATTTGCGGTTAAACATTCCCGTTAATTGATCGACTCTTGCCATTTTATTGAGGATTTGCATCAGTTTTTTACTAACAATGGCCGGTTGCGCAGTAGCTATATAATCTTCAATAAGTCCAATTAAATTTCTAACTCTGTAACTCTCTTCTTTGTCTTGCGTTACAACGGAGATTATAAGATTTAGCTCATTTGAGATTGAGTATGGGATACAGAGATATTGTAAATCCGGCTTATTAAATTTACTGCATGTATTATCAAAAATTGTGGAATCAACTATGCTGTTTATGCGGTCAGCGCGACACTGTCCATCAACTAAATCGCAGTGACAGCCGTTTACGCTATACACAACTTTTTTAATTCCGCTGTGAGTATCTGCTTCTATGATGGAAAAATCTTCAATTTTAAACTTATTTATAAAAACATAAGCAAGCCTATCGTAGATATCCTCTAAGTTTTCATCATGCTCTATTGTTTGTTTAAATTTGTAAATTTCAGAGAGTTTGTCAATAGTATCGTTTATATTTACAAGCGGGTCATGAGAAATCTCTTTGTTTTTGTTTTGAACAAATATATAGACTTTTTTATCAATTTCATCAAAAACTTTTTGTAATTTTTCAAGCAGAGAGTTAAGCATTTGCGCAACGGCTTTGCTTTCGCTTAAATCTCCGCCGTCAACCCTTCCTGAATAGTTGCCATTATATGCCGCTAACATTACATCTCTGATAGAGTAGAAAATATTTACATATGGTTTTAGAAATTTATTTACAACCAAAAGTACGGCGAACATTATAAGCAGGATTAAAATTGCTGTATATCCAACCGTTGTAAAACTGCTTCCTCTGACATCGCTAATGTCTATAACCATGCTGATTGTTCCTAATACCTCACCCTCTTTGGCATCATGACATGATAAACAATTCGCTGCACCAAATGCGGATGCGGTAAATGGTATAGTCATACGCATTGTACTTTTAGTTGCGGTCTCTGTCATCTCCTTTTCTATTTTTCCGGAACTGAGCACTCTTTTATCTATCTCATCACGAGCAATTTCGCTGTTAAAACCCTCTCCGTACTGTTTTATAACAGTCGGTGAACGGGCAATCCACAATGCACTGATATTTTCAATATTTTCAATTTGGTCAATAAAATAGTGGCGTTTATCCATTATGCCATTAACCATATGTGCCGTTAAACCGCTTTTAACAACTTCGGCAGTCAACATAGCTCTTTTTTCTGCGCTCTTTACACCAAAATCTCTAAAATTTAATGAAATAATTATAATCATTGCAATAAAAAATGTTATAAAAAGTCCAGATAAAACCAGCGTAACTTTTTGTCTTGTGCTCATAAGGGCACTCCTGTGATGTAATAATTTGTATCTTATGTAATTTAATTGAGGATTATAACATAGAGTTTTTTATCTCTGTTGCATTATTTTGCAAATAAGTGTTATTGTGTCATAATAAAAGCCAGATATAAATTTTGGGGAGTTTTTTTGATGTCAGTTTTTCATAAATTTTATAATCACGCGAGGTTTTTTATAACATCGTTTATAGATAAAGACTTAACTTTTTATGCTGCCAGTTTAAGTTTTTATACAATCTTTACTATGATTCCGCTTCTTTTAATTGTACTTACTCTTTTTACTTCAATGCCTAGTTTTTCAGACTACTATGTAAAAATGCAGGAGTTTATTTTTTCAAACCTTATGCCTGTAAATTCTGAAGCTTTAATGGGGCATATAAACGGATTTTTACAAAATTCAGTCGAGATGAGCATGATTAGTTTTGTTGCGGTTATCGTCTCTTCACTTCTATTTTTTCAAAACTTTGAGTATATTGCAAATAAAATTTTTCGCGCAAAAGAGAGGGGCATTTGGGACAGTGTGACAACATTTTGGACACTCCTTACCCTTACTCCCATAGGACTTGGGGTCTCTTTTTATATAACGGGATATGTTGCTTCTTTGATGGCAAGCAATGAGTACACTTCTGCTATTGATATCCTCCCGTTTGTTCCGCATCTTATCATTTGGGCGCTTTTTTTTCTAATATTTCAAATCTCTGCAAATACTAAAATCCACGCAAAAGCTTCCTTGATTAGTTCATTTGTAACAGCTGTTATTTTTAGTATTGCAAAAAATTTGTTTATCTATTATGTTTTTTATAACAAAGCTTATGAAACAATGTACGGCTCGTTTTCTATTCTTATGTTTCTGTTTTTATGGATTTATGCTTCATGGATTATATTTGTTTACGGGCTTAAGTTATGCTACATTATAAATCGCGTATATGAAAATAAAGCTCGAAAAGAGGGTTAAAACCCATATGCCTGTTTTGCTCCATATTGCCACAAAAGAGAGTGCTGCGTGGAGTAAAAATAGATAAAAATTTAGTTCTACTTTTGTTCCGTCTTCACCCAAAACCAAAAGCCACTCAAAAAAAGTATCAAAAAAATCTCCAAAACCGATTATATGCAAGAAGATGCTAAGCGGATAAAAAGGGGCAAAAAGTATGGCAAGAATAATGGAAAATGGGTGGTAGATACTGAAATTTTGAAAAATAAAGAGTGAAACCGGCAGCATAAAGAGATAAACAAGTACCGAAATACCTATAATTTGCCAAAGTAGATTCAGGTTTTTGAAGTGAATCAAAAACAGAAATATATAAAAAACTCCGCCTGCCGAGAGCCAAAAGCCAAGCGAAAAGGCAAGCCGCGGAAAAAAAGCAAGAAGCAGCAAAATCGTTACAAGGAGTGTCTGCATGGAGAAGATTTCAATACCCCTGTCGTAAAGCACAAACCCGACAACGAACATCCCAAAGGAGCGAACCAGCGATGGCGGTGAATCCAAAAAGAGCATGTAGGCAAAAAGCACACTCACGACTATAATAAAAAGGTCTATTTTTGAGTTTCTATATGGAAAAAATCTGTTTTGTGCAAATTTATAAATCGGCTTTAATAGAAAATAGAGCAGCAGACTTAAAATTCCAAGATGAAATCCGCTGATTGCGACTATGTGTGAGACTCCGAGATTTGAAAATTTGTTCTGTATATCTTGTTCTACCGGAGCATTTGTGTAGAGTGCCTGATAAACATTTGCAACGGTTTTGTTCTCATGCGAGGAGGCGATGTATGAGTCGAGCTTCTGTTTTGCGCTTCTATTGTCTTTTATATTTATAATTTTGCTTTTTGCATAAAAGTTAGTAAGATAGCCGTAAAAGTCTAAGTTTGAACTCCAAATTTCAAGTTCCAACTTTTTATCTTTGACATCTTGGAGCGATTTTTTTGCAGTAGTATAAAAAGTAAGTCCATCTTCGCTTTTTAATTTTAGCACCTGATATGTTCTGTTGTTTTTGCTTTTTGTGTACTGTTTTAATACTGTGGCTTCAATAAGCGCTGAATCAAAGCGCGTAAACTCCGAAAAGTTTTTGTACTCTAGAAAAAGTGAAACAAGGAGGATGAGCGAAGATGCAGAGATAAAGAGGAAAAAGTCTCGTTTTTTGTTAAATAACGAGACTCTCTCTATCATCTATTTAGAGGGGCGGCATGGAAATCGTGTCATTTCCAAAACCTATATTTGCAGAGCGGGTATCTACATTTTCATAGATTGTCTCCACACCTTTTGCATAAGGAGTGCCATCAACAAATTTAGTCAATTTTTTCTGGAAAATAAGTTTTACATGTCCTGTCGGGCCGTTTCTCTGTTTTCCGATGATAATCTCGGCATCCTCATTTTCCTTCTCTTCATATGTCGGTTTAAACTCTTTGCCCTCTGCTTTTGCTGCTTTTTCGCGCTCTTTTTCCTCTTTGTAGAGGTAAACATCGTCACGGTAAACAAACAGAATAATATCAGCATCTTGTTCAATAGAGCCGGACTCGCGAATATCGCTAAGCATCGGTCGTTTGTCGTTTCTGCTCTCAAGACCGCGGTTTAGCTGAGATAGTGCGACAATCGGCATATTTAGTTCACGAGCAAGCATTTTAAGTCCGCGAGATATTTCTGAGACTTGTATGTGCCTGTCTTGATTACCTATACCGCTCATAATTTGGAGGTAGTCGATTACCGCTATCTCTATTTCCGGGTGCTGATTTTTTAGTTTTCTAAGTTTTGAGCGAAGCTGATTTATGTTTATGCTGCCATGGTCATCAACATAGAGCTTGGCACTGTTCATTCTGTCTATAGCCCCGTTTAAAGAGCTCCACTGGTCATCATTCATATCTCCGACTCGGAGTTTTTGAAGAGGTATGGAAGTTTGGATAGATAGAAGTCTTAGCATTAGCTGTTCTGCGGGCATCTCAAGCGAGAAAAATGCCACCCCTTTGCCTTTTGTGATGAGGTTATTTACGGTGTTTAGTATAAAAGATGTGTTGTGTGTCACAGTCATATCTTCAAGCAAAAAGAGATGATTTCCATCTATTGTAAATCCGTAATAATCATCAACTTTATCATACTCGATTTTTATACCCGTATGTTGAAAATTACGCTTAGCAATAAGTTCTCTAGCTTTTTTTCTTTTGATTTTTGTAGGAATTTTGTCTAAGTCTCCGACAATTCTAAGTCTGTAAACATCACATTCATAATCAATTTTTTTAATTTTTGCTTTTTTAACTTTAAATGAAACTCTAAAGCCCAAAGAATCAGCTAAAAATTTTATCTCTTTTGCAAGGTTTTCATTTTTTTGAACTATTTCAAAAACATTAAACTCTTTGTCGTAGTAACCGTCACTGTCGATGAGTCCAGCTAAAAGTTCAAGTCTATTTATTTGGCTGTTTTGTAGATAGATATGCGGAATATGTTTATTTTTTAAAATACCTAGCTCTCTTAGTTTTGCTTGCAGAGAATTGTCTTCAAATTTTGAAATACCTCTCTGTCCTGAAGTTATTCCATAAACTGGACATCTGTCTTTGGAATTTTGCTTTGTAACTTGTAGGTTTAATTTTTTTGCGTAAGAGTTTAAATAATCAACAATCTCACTATCTTGTGTTGTGATGTTTACACTCGAACTGTGCCCATCGCCGAGCCAAAGACCAAGAAAATAGGGCTCAATTGTTAAAGGTTGCTCTTTAAAATCTATAGCTACCTTATAGCCTTTGTAGTTTGAGTGAAATTTGTCTGACTTTTCGTTGTACTCTTTTATGGATATATTTAAAATATCTCCATTTTTATGTTTGTATTCATTTCGGCTTCGTTTAAGAGAGAGGATATGACTCTCATTGACGCGGTAATTAATCCCTTTGTTTTGTCTAACCCAATACATTTTTTCTCTGCCGCGAGCAAGTGAAAACACATTTCTTGGAGTTGAATCATCACCCATAAGTTGATCTCCAACTTCTATATCTTCAACATTTTTGAGTGTTCCATCAAACATCACAACCTTGGTTCCTCTTCCAAGACATTTCCCCATCGCTGGCCTTGCCGCTACAATTACCAAATCGCCTTTTCCAAAACCGGTTGTCATTTTGTTTAACTCGTGAAATCCGGTATCAACTCCGACTAAAATGTTGTTTCCGCGAGACTTCATCTCTTTGATGTACTCCATGGTGTCAAAAGTCATCTTCGGAGAGTCTTTAAAGTCGCTTGTCTGGTTGTCTTGAGTTATTTCGTAAAGTTTTTTTTCTACTATATCGATAACTTCGGCACTTGTAAGCTCCTCTTCTACCGTAACCCTTTTTATCTCGGTTGTTAGTGTTAAAAGATGTCGTTTTAATGATTTGTCTTTTATCTCATCAACATAAGCTTTTGTGTTTGAGATGGGATTTGCCGAGAGAATTTCAAGCATAACGCTCTCATCAAATTTTTTCATTTTAATGAGCTCTTTTTTTATAAACTCCTCATCAATCGGCTGGTCTTTTTGTAAAAGCAGAGTCATAACTTTGAAGATATCTTGATGGGCAGGAAGATAAAAATCATCTCTTTTTAATGTAGTGCTAAGCTCATCAAATTGGCTTGGCTCAAAAACTATTGAACTTAAAATACTTCTCTCAAAAGCTAAATTGTATAAATTATCGTGCATCAGTTTATCTCTTTCGCCATTTTTTCAACTTCTTCTACAAATCTATCTACAAGTTCATGCTCATCCAGATTGGCAACAACTTCGCCTTTTACCATGACAAGACCTTTTCCTTTGCCGTATGCGATGGCTACATCCGCATGGGCAGCTTCGCCTATGGCATTTACCACACATCCCATAACCGAGACATTAAGCGGTGCTTTGATATGAGCTGTTCGTCTCTCTATCTCGCCAACCGCACTCACCAAATCCGCTTCGATGCGTCCGCATGTGGGGCATGAGATGATATTAAGACCGTCTTTTGCTGCACCGCTGTCTTTGAGTATTGCTCGTGCAACGGTTATCTCCTCTTCAAGCTCTCCGGTGATTGAGACTCTCATTGTATCGCCGATACCATCAAGCAAAAGTGCGCCAAGACCTATGGCGCTTTTAACTGTCGCGTGAAACAGCGTTCCTGCCTCCGTAACCCCAAGATGAAACGGATAGCTGTTTTTTGGACGAAGCATTCTGTATGCATCAACCGTTCTCTGCACATCGCTGGCTTTTAGAGAGATTTTAATATCATCAAACCCTAAATCTTCAAGAAATTTAATGTTGTACTCGGCAGAAGCCACCATTCCCTCGGCGCTCTGTCCATACTTGTCCAAAAACTCTTTTTCCAAACTCCCTGCATTTACGCCGATTCTAATTGGGATATTTCGCTCTTGACAAGCTTTTACAACCTCTTTTACACGCTCTTTTGAGCCGATATTTCCCGGATTTATGCGTATGCAGTCAACTACCTCTGCGGCAATAAGCGCGAGGCGGTGGTTAAAGTGAATATCTGCAACAAGCGGGAGTGAAATACGGTCTTTTATCGCTTTGAGTGCAAGGGCATCTTCCATCTGAGGAACGGCAACGCGAACTATGTCGCATCCGGCAAAATGGAGCCTTTTTATCTGCTCAACCGTAGCTGCAACATCGGAGGTTTTTGAGTATGTCATCGACTGTACAGAAATAGGGGCATCACCGCCAACTGCTACAGTGCCGACAAATATTTTTTTAGTTGGGTATCTTTTTATCATAAGGAGATTTTATCTCTTTTGGTATAAAAAAGTGCTTTGGTTATCTCCTCATGCAAAGCGCATGAAGAAAAAAAATAGTTAAAATTTAAAATCCAGGTTTGTGTAAATATATCTTCCCGGTTCGTTAAGAAGCATAGTATTCGCTCCTCCGCTTAGAAGTATTAAATCAACATAAGAGTTTGATTGGACATAAGTTTTGTCAAACATATTGTTAACTCCTAAAGTAAAATCAACATTTTTTGTAAAGGCATGTTTTACTTTTGCGTTAAAAATTGCCCAACCGCTTAGCTCTTGTTCGCCGCTATTCGAGTCAATATCACTCCAGTTATCAGAGGCTTGCATCTCAATGGTAGCTACGCTTTTGTTCATGTACTCATAGTTTAGAGCTATATTTCCACGAAGAGGCGCTATATCTGCCAAATCTTTATCCGGTTGTGTTGCACTGTTCTCTTTTTTACCTTTTTTATATGAAGCGCTCATGTCGATTGTAATCTCATCGGTTGCAAAGCAAGAAGAACTTATTTCAACACCGTAAACTGATGCATCTATATTTTCAAAAGTGTAAGTTGTCGGTGCGGTATGTTTAAGATAGATATAATCTTCTAACATCGAATAAAAAGTTTTTACTTTAAATTCCATTAAATCATTTTTCAATTCATACCCTAAATCTACCTCTCTGTTTTTTGTCTGTTTTAACTCTTGGTTTCCTGTAATATTATCAACTACCGGATAGAGCTCTCTTGCGTCCGGTACACGAGAAGATGAACCAAAACCTAAGAAGATTTTATTCTCTTTGTCCAAACTATAGGTTGTAATGATGTTTGCGTTTAAGGCATTGTAGCTGTTTGAGTGTTTTGTTGCGTCATCAGGCGTAATCTCTGTATCATCAACCCTAACACCGGTTTCAACTTTAAAATCACCGAATGATTTTTCTATCTTTGCAAACAGAGCGCTGTTTTCTGTTTCTGTATGGGTTAAACTTATTCCCATAGGTGTAACAACTCCGGTTGCAACATTGGTTGAGTATTTTTCACCCTCCCAAGTTCTTCTGCTTCCATCAAGACCAACTAAGAGTTTAAGACCATCAAACTCAAAATTGTTTTTAAGTTTCAAGCCCTGCATAGATGTTTTTAAGTGGTTTGTTGAGTATGAAACTGCGCCGCTGTTTCTATATCTTGTGTCCATCGGATGCTCAACATCAGAGTAGTAGTACTGTAAGTTTACATCTCTATAAATTTCAGAGATATCTTTTATAGCGTACTCTACACTATAAATATTTGAGTCATCATAAGCAGCATCCATTTTAGAGTTTGCATAGAGAATATCATCGCTTCTGTTTCCTGTGTAGCTTAGACGAAGCTCTTGGTCATCAGTAACATCTACAAATATTTTAGCCATTACGCTTTTTTTGGTGTAGGCGTCTATATTTTCATATTGTGTTTGAAATTGGTTGGCTAGAGGAGCTTTTAGCTTTGTCTGCTGGGCAAGAGTATTTCCATCGCCGTCCTCATATTGACCGCTTGATTCGTTAGATGCACTGATTAGAGCACGAATTTTGTTCTCTCCTCCGCTGATAGTTGCACCGACTTTTTTGTATCCCCAGCTTCCAAGTCCGAAATTAGCCTCGCCTTGAAGCTTTTGGGTAGGTTTTTTGGTTGTTATTTTAAGTCCGCCGCTCATAGTTCCAAAAGTCTCAACATCATAAGGACCTTCTATTACCTCTATCTCATCAATCTGACTTGCTAAGATATGAGAAACGGGCGGGTCCATTCTGTTTACACAGGCTCCGCAAACTTTGGTTCCGTCAACTTCAACTGAGATGTTGTCTCTCTTTTGTCCGCGGATATAGATATCGTTTGCAATACCGCTGCGGCGATTCATATCAATACTCGGTACGCTTGAGCTTAGTGCTTCGGCCAAATCGGCGGAAGTTTGAGCCTTTTGGCTAACTTCTGTAATGATAGTTGACTCGATGCCTATTTTAGGAAGTTCAACTTCGGCAGCGTTTAGTGAAGCTATGACAACTAACGATAAGGGGATAAATTTTTTATGTAACATATGATAAACCTTAAATATTAAAATTACTTAATTGTATAAAGTTAGTGTTACATAAATGTTAATAATTGACAAAATTTTGCTAAAATTTCGCCATGAATAAAATAGAAAAAATAAAAAGAGTGATTTTAATAATTTTAGGTTTAAGCCTCTCGGCTTATTTAATGTATAGCGGTTTTGCTATTTTAAGCCAAGAGGAGAAAAAGATAGTCGAAGTAAAATAAGCTATAAATTCTCTACCCAAAGTTCTAAACTCCTATCAGGTATAAAATATTTATCACTCTCTTTGTCAATCAACTCTTTTTTAAATAGAGCATCAATTGCTGACTGAAGCGTCTGCTTTTTGATATTGTATTCATTTAAAATGGGTGCTGCAAAAAAACCTCGTTTATACTTGCCTACTATTTTTAAAGCTGTTTTTTGATTATTGCTAAGCGTGTCAAATATAATTTTATAGCTTGAATCTTTTGAATTTAGTATCTCTTTTATGGCTTCATCGATGAGCTCTTTGGAGACTTTTTTTTCTTTATCTATATAAAGCAGGTGCAAAATATTTTGCACCATTTTTGTCTCGCCGTCACTTTTTTCGTAGATATACTCAACCGCGCTATTGTCTAAATCTAAAAATCTTTTCGCATATTTATAGATGGTATCTACTTTTAAAGGTTGCAGCTCATAGTGTGTTGCAAGTTCATAGAGCGGTGCTTTGTACTCAAACAGTGATGTCAGCATGTGCCTTTTTGAACCTAAAAATATATAGGAGATATTTTCTCTGTTTTGTATATATTTTCTAAGGATTGCATCTAGTTTTACATCTGTAATATTTGCAATCTGCTGAAACTCATCTATGGCTAAAACTATCTGTCTGCTTTTGCTAAGCGTGTCAAGGGAGTTAAAAAAATCATCCATCATCTCTTCAAAACTAAGTGTTGCAACGATTGGTTTGATAGAATACTCCAGTGTAATCGGGTCAATGGCAGGTTCGATGCGTACTCTTTTAAAGAGGGAAGTAAGATTTTTAATCGTTGTTTTTATGTCTGATTTATGTGAGTTTGAAAATGCTCTAAGGAGTGAATGCGCAAAATGCTCTTTTGAAGTTATGTCAAATATATCTGCATAGATACATAAATAATCCTCTTTGTGTTGCTCAAAAAAATAGTTTATAAGCGAGCTTTTCCCCATCCTTCTTTTGGAGTGAATGAGAAGATTATTGGAGTATTTTACAATGCTTGAGAGTTTTTCAAGCTCCTCTTCTCTTCCAAAAAACTCTTCTAAAGTGCTGAGCCTGTCATAGGGAAAGGGTGAGTGCATAAAAGCTCCTTAGTATTTGTATTTAGATACTAAAAGTATATTATAAACAATCTACTAAAGTCAAGACTAAAAGTATTTAAAATTAAATACCACGGAGCAACTTAAATAATCTCTACACCCTTGGCAAAGTTCATAGTGACGCAGTGGAGTGAGCCGTGCTGTTTTATGAGCGAGAAGCAGTTGATTCCTATGATATCTCTTGTAGGAAAAGTCTCTTTAAAAATCTCTAATGCCTCTTCATCCTGTTTAACTCCGTAAGTAGGGACTAAAACCGCATCGTTAATAAAAAGAAAATTTGCATAAGTTGCAGGCAGTCTCTCTCCGTCAAAGTAACAGGCATCACTCATCGGAAGGGCTATAAGCCTAAAACCGTACTCATCTCTGAATGCTTGAAGTTCATCCTCCATCAGTTTTAGCTCACCAAAATGTTCATCGCTCTCATCCGTGCACTGAACATACATTATGCTCTTTTCGTCAATAAATCTAGCCAAAGTATCTACATGAGAGTCTGTGTCATCACCCGCCAAATAGCCGTGGTTTAGATATAAAATCCTGCTCATGCCAAACTCATCTTGAAGTTTTTTACTCATCTGGTCTCTGCTTGACTTGGCATTTCTATTTTTATTTAGCATACACTCTGAAGTTGTAAGAATGGTCTCAACTCCGTTGCTCTCTAGAGCTCCACCCTCTAAAATCAAATCTACTTTTTTCAGCTCTTTATCGTAACACTTTTTTATTGCACTGCTCATGGCATTGTCTTTTGAGGCTTCAAATTTTGAGCCCCATCCGGTGAATGTAAAATCAAGCAGTTTGATGCTGTTGCCATCTTCAATACAAAGAGCGGAGCAGTCCCTTGCCCAAGTGTCATTTGTCTCATACTCAACAAAATATAGATTTTCATTTTCTTTAAATCTGCTCTTTACACTCTCTACATCATCGCAAACAACTAAGCACTCTTGGTATTTTGTAATTGCATTAATAATGTTTACAAATGTCTCTTGTGCCTCTTCCAAGTAGTCAACCCAGTCACTTTTTGCATGCGGAAATATAATTTGCGTAAAACTCTGTTTTTCAAACTCTGCAATTAGTCGTCTCATTCGGTATAATTCCTCTATGGCTTATATAATTTTAAATAAAAACAATTTTTTTAATAATCTCGACATTATCGCTAAAAGTACCAAAGGAAGAGATAAAATAGCTCTTGTTTTAAAAGATAATGCTTATGGACACGGACTTTTAGAGATGGCTCACATGGCAAAAGAGTATGGAGTTAAAAGAGCAGTTGTCCGTACATGCCAAGAGGCGGACAAAATAGAGGATTTTTTTGATTACATCTTGGTTTTAGGCGAGATACCTGCTTCAAAGAGTGACAAAATAAGATATACGATAAATGATGTAGATAGCATAAGCAGATTTCCCAAGGGCACTAAAGTAGAGCTAAAAGTAGATACGGGAATGCATCGCAACGGCATTTTAATGAGCGAACTTGATGAGGCTTTTTCAAAAATCAAAGAGGCAAAACTTTCTTTAGAAGCAGTGTTTACGCATCATAGAAGCGCAGATGAGCTTACAAGTGAGTGGTTTTGGCAGAATAATAACTTTAAAACAGTAAAAGAGAGAGCAATAGAGTTGAGTAAAAAGTTTGGTTTCGGCACTCTTAGATTTCACTCTTCAAACTCTGCCTCACTCTTTAGAAATAATAATTTCGATGAGGATATGGCAAGGGTAGGCATTGCGGCTTATGGATGTATGGATTTGCCTCAAGCTCTAAATACAGAGGGTTTAAAGCCTGTTTTATCGCTCTGGGCTTCTAAAGTCTCATCAAGAGAGCTAAAGGCAGGTCAGAGAGTCGGCTACGGCGGTGACTACGAGGCTTTAAAAGATTGCGTTGTCAGCAACTATGATTTTGGTTATGGCGACGGTTTTTTAAGAGCTTGCGCAAACGGCTACAAGACTTCAAATGCCATTGAGCTTGTCGGCAGGGTCTCTATGGACAACAGCACATTTATGAGCAGTGAAGATGAGCTTTTAATTTTTAATGATGCCACAGAGGCGGCAAAGTATGCAAAAACTATAAGTTACGAGATTTTAACAGCTTTAAAAGCGGATATCAAAAGAGAGATAATCTAACTTTCAAAATCTGTATTTAAGCCACTCTCCGGTTTTCCGATGTAGTAACCTTGAATAAAATCAACTCCCATTTTTTCAAGCAAATCCATAGACTCTTTATCTTCAACAAACTCGGCAATTGTTTTTAAATTAAGATTTGAAGCAAAATTTATAATGGTTTTAACAATTGCTCTTGAGTTTTCATCTTTGGTAATATGTTTAACCAAAGAAGAGTCAATTTTAAGATAGTTAACATTAAGCTCTAGGATGTGTGAAAAGTTTGAATACCCGCTTCCAAAGTCATCTATTGCGATTTTACATCCATGCGCTTTGATCTCTTTTATAAATTTATTCAGTTTTTCATAATTTTCTACCCTGTCGCTCTCTAATATTTCAAAAGTTATATTTTTTGGATTTGGAAATTTTTCTACTTCATCTAGTATAAACTTTGAAGTTTTTATGTTTTCTATGTCATGAATAGAGATATTGATAGAAAATTCATAATCTTTTTCTTTGAAAAAATCAAACGACTTTCTTACAATTGATTTTGTTATTTCAGGATATAGCTTAGATTTGATAGCAATATCTAAAAATCTAATAGGCGGTATGACTTCACCGCTTTGTAAAATTATTCTAGCAAGAGACTCATACTTTTCTATTTTTTTTGTAGCAGTATTGTATATAGGTTGAAAAAATGGAACAATCATATCCTCTTTGATTGCATTCTTAAGCAGCAATACTCCCTCTATATTTTGAGTTATTCTCTCTTTTGTATCTAGCGAGTTGTCATAAACTACAATGCTTTTTGAGTTGTTTTTTGCCATCTGAAGAGCTACATTTGCTTTGGTCAATAAAGAGTCTTGGTTGGAAGCAATGCCACAGCTAAGCGTAATAAAAATAGAGTTACCACTAACTTCAAACTCTGATTCCTGAATTTTTGCAATAAGTTTTTTAACTGTTTTTATAAACTCTTTTTGAGGTACATTTGCAGTTGTAAAAAGAGCATACTCGTCCGATGGCAGTTTATAAACAGAATTTTTGTTTTCACATATATTTTGTGCTGCAAGTGCAACCTGTTTTAAAATTTTATCTCCGACTTCATATCCGTACAAATCATTAATATCTTTAAATCTATCTATATTTATAAGCGCTAAGTGTAAAGATTTTGAATCTGCGTTAAGAGCTATATCGTCTATAAGCCTTAGCCTGTTTGGCAGACGAGTTAACCTCTCAAGAAGAAGAGAGTTTTTAAGCTCTTCGGTTTTCTCTTTTACCTTAGTTTCAAGGACTGTATTTAATTTTTTGGATTTGTTGATTAGGTAGCTTATCCCCAAAAATAAAAATACAAGTAAAATAACATCATATATTATAGAGTAGAAGAAGATTTCCAGGAAATATTTTCTTAAATTTTTTGTAGGAATATTGATGCTTATAATCCCTCTTACTTCACCTATATTATAGTTATATGCGCTAGTGTAGTTATCTTTTATAACTTTTGGGGCATCTTGCACATTTCCGTGACATTTTAAACAACTTTCATCAACTTTTAAAACATTTGCAAATTGGTAATAGTCACTATTTTCATTGCTGAAATACTCTGTCTCATTTTTGTTTTCATTAAAATATTTTATAGCTTTTAGTTCATCGTCATTAGCCTGGTTTGTAGCATTTCTAGCGTTATCAGAAACAGTCTTAACTGTAATGTTTAGTGAATTTTTCTCTGAAAATTCTTTTGATATGATGCTTGAGCTAAAAGAGGGAAGTACTTTTATTGAATTTGAATCAAGCTGTAAGATGTTGTCCGTAAATAATTTTCTGTGATAAGCTCTATTTGCGGCTACATAGTCGTACAAAATTTTAGCTTCTTGTTTTGCAAATGTGTACTCTCTTTTTTTTACATCACTGTATGTGTACACTATTTTAGAGATAACCACAGCTAAAAAAATAAGAGGAATAATTTTTAAGATTTTACTGTTTAAGTCATACATCCAATTTCACCATATTCAAGAAATTTATGGTTATATTATAACAGAAACTTTTATTTAAAATCTTTCATGAATTAATTTTTATTATTGTATTTGAAAATACTACCCCATCAACTCCCAGCAGTGCTAACTCTTCAATCTCATCCTCTTTTTCAATAAGAACTAATATTTTTGCATCAAAAAGATAGTTTTCAGCTACATTTTGAGCAGTTTTTGCCAACTCTTTTTCTACTACTATAAAAGAGGCATTAAAAGATGAAGCATAAAGAAGCTGAGTGACATTTTGTGCATATATGGCGGTTGGCATTGAGTTTAAAAAAGTATGGGTGATAATATCTAGATTTGTTTCACTAAATTCTATATATAGAGTAGAAGATGGCGGTGTATTTTGTATAGCTTCGATACTTGAGATATGATAAAAATTCTCACTCTCTATAAATCTATGTCCAAAAAATATCATTTTTATTCCTATTATTAAAATCTCATATTACACGAACAAAGTCCGTATAATATTCAGTCACTAAAGCTTTGCCTTTGGCAAGAGAAGTCATTTTAACTTCTCCAAACACTCTTTAGAGCAGTAGTATTTTCCGTTGCTTAACAAGACATCATCAAGTGAGCAGTAAATTTGACATGTAGAGCACTCGACCATTTCGTTGCTGCGCGGCACATCTTTTTTATTTGCGTCCTTGGTCTCTTGCACTTGTTGAGGCTTTTTCTTTATGAATATGAAGTAAATTGCGGCAATAAGACCGACTATTAGTAAAATTTTTAATATCATATATCATCTCCAATAAGTAAATAGTGCCTATTTTGTGTTTTTATAATTTTGTGTTTTAAATCATGAGGAACTTCGTCATAAACCCTCTCTCCTTTATAAAAAAGAAGTTTTGAGTGTTCATTGCGAAAGTTTTTGCTTAGTTTTAGGAGCATGTTTGTGTCAACAACGGCTCTTGAAGTTACAAGATCAAAAATCTCACTCTCCATCTCTTCGACCTTTTTTTTCACAACTTTTACATTATCAAGCCCCAAATCAGCTTTTATAAACTGTAAAAAGCTAGCTCTTTTTGCCAATGGCTCAACAAGAGTAACCTCTGTGTTTGGCAGTCCCATGGCTAAAATCAAACCGGGGAAACCGGCACCCGTTCCGATGTCTAGAAGATTTTTGCACTTTGGCAGAAAAGTTATCGGAAAAATAGAGTCATATATAAACTCATCTATTGTTTTCTCATCTTTTGCACCCGTTAGGTTGTGGATTTTATTCCATTTAAAAAGATGCTCTTTATATTTTTGAATATTATGAAAAAAGTTGTCTGGCAACTCTATTTTTTGCTCAAGGAGCGCGGTTTTTAAATTCAAAAATATATCCTTTTTTTAAAGCAGATGCCCCATACTCTCTTTTTTTACATTTAAGTAATCTTCATTATACTTATTTGATTTCATAATTATAGGTATTCTCTCAACTATCTCAATATCGCTGATAGATTTTATCTTATCAGGATTGTTTGTAAGCAGCTTAATTTTATGTATATTAAAGTGATGAAGTATATATGTCACCATCTCATAAGTGCGCTCATCTGCTCCAAACCCAAGTTGATGATTTGCTTCGATGGTATTTAGCCCTCTGTCTTGCAGCGCATAGGCATTTATCTTGTTGAGAAGCCCAATATTGCGTCCCTCTTGTCTTAGGTAAATAACCATTCCGTTTGTTTGTGAAGCAAGATTCAGCGCATACTCTAGCTGAGCTCCGCAATCACACTTCAAACTTCCGATAGCATCACCAGTTAAACACTCTGAGTGTACCCTTACTATGGGAATTTCATCTAGGGCTTCTTTGAAAATTACAAGATGTTCTTTGTTACCCTCTTTAAAAGCTTTTACCTTAAAATCACCAAATTTTGATGGCAAATTTGCTACTTCTGAAATTTTTATATTCAATTAATGTGCCTATTTTTAACTTTAAAACGGTAAAATATTTTTCAAAATTATAGCTAAAAAGGTTTAATAATGTTTCAAAGATTTCGTAGAACTCGTATAAATGGTCACCTTCGCTCACTTGTCCGTGAAACAAGCGTAAGCGTGAATGATTTTATCTATCCGCTTTTTGTTCGTTCTGGCAAAGGGATTAAAACGGAAATCGCATCTATGCCGGGAGTTTTTCAGATGAGCGTTGATGAGATAATAAAAGAGTGTGCGGAGTTAAAAAAACTTGGACTTTACTCAATTATACTTTTTGGTATTCCTGATGTAAAAGACTCTATCGGTTCAGACTCATTATGTGAGCATGGGATTATTGCGAAGACAATCCGAGCGATAAAAGAGGCTCATCCTGATATGTTTGTAGTGACTGACTTGTGTTTTTGCGAGTACACGGACCACGGGCATTGCGGAATAATTGATGAAAAGCTTCAGAGTGTAAACAATGATGCAACACTTGAAATATCTGCAAAGCAGGCGATTGTTCATGCAAAAGCGGGTGCAGATATGATAGCGCCTTCGGGCATGATGGACGGAATCATTCAAACGCTTAGAGATGCTCTTGATGGCGCCGGATATGTGAATCTTCCTATAATGAGCTACTCAACAAAATTTTCTTCAGGATACTATGGACCGTTTCGTGATGTTGCAGAATCTGCTCCAAGTTTTGGGGACAGAGCAACTTATCAGATGGATCCGGCTAACAGAAGAGAAGCAATAGCGGAGAGTATTTCAGATGAAGCGCAAGGTGCGGATATACTTATGGTTAAACCGGCTCTCGCATACTTAGATATTGTTAGAGAGATAAAAAACAGTACTTCGCTTCCAATGGCTGTTTATAATGTAAGCGGAGAGTATGCCATGATAAAATTTGCCGGAATGAACAACTTGATTGATTATGATAGAGTCGTAATGGAGACAATGATTAGTTTTAAACGCGCCGGTGCGGATATTATCATCTCTTACCATGCAAAAGAAGTGGCAAAGATGTTACAAAAGTAATCTTAAAGAAAATTACTATAAACTTGCATCTTGTTTAAACGCAAAGCTGGCAAAGCCATTTTGCTTCGCTAGCCGCTATGGCACTAAAGCTTGCCTCATTTGAGGCAGAAATTATTTAAAAATTTGGATATATAGATGAGACATTTTTTAACACTAAAAGATTTCAGTAAAGAAGAGATTTTAGAGATTATTGATATTGGGCTTGAGATTAAAAAAAATTTAAAATCAAAAATTTACAAGCAAGAGCTTAAAAATCAAACTCTTGGAATGATATTTGAAAAAAGCTCAACAAGAACGCGTGTTAGTTTTGAGGTTGGAATGTTTCAGCTTGGCGGTCATGCTCTGTTTTTATCAAATCGCGATATTCATCTAGGTCGCGGAGAGCCTGTAAAAGATACTGCCCGTGTAATTTCTAGTATGTGCGACATGGTAATGATAAGAACATATGAGCACTCTAAAATAGAGGAGTTTGCAGCCTACTCAAAAGTTCCCGTGATAAACGGACTTACTGACTCTTACCATCCTGTACAGCTTTTGGCAGATTATATGACTTTAGTTGAGCATAAAGCGGAGAAAAATATTGTAGCTGCTTATGTAGGCGATGGAAACAATATGACTCACTCTTGGATGATGCTTGCTGCAAAGTTAGGTTTTGAACTCCGCATTGCTACTCCAAAGGGCTATGAGGTTGATGAAAAAATCCTTCAGGTTGCTTTAGGCTTTGCAAAAGAGAGCGGGGCGGTGATAAAAACTATGAATGACCCGGCAGAGGCTGTTTTGGGTGCAAGCGTAGTGACAACTGATACCTGGGTTTCTATGGGACAAGAGGATGAAAAAGAGGAGCGCATAAAAACTTTTAAAGGTTTTATGGTTGATGATGGGATGATGTCATTGGCTCAAGATGGCGCTAAATTTTTACACTGCCTTCCGGCATATAGAGGATTAGAGGTTAGTGAGGGTGTATTTGAAAAGCACTCAGAGATAATTTTTAATGAGGCAGAAAACAGACTGCATGCTCAAAAGGGTTTGATGGTTTGGCTGGATAAGCAGAGAAATTTATAATTTTTTTGTAGATTATGTTTTGCAAAGTATATTTAAACACTTTGCAAAACGGGCAGCGGCATAGATTAAAATCTATAGCCTGCTTTTAGTAAAACACGCATATTGTCTAAATCTTCTTTTGTTCCTGAACCGTAATCTTTCTCATCTGTCCACTGCCAGCGAAGGTCTGCACCAACAAGAAAGTTATTCATATAATATTTTAAACCTGCACCTGCTTGATAGGCAAAAGACCAGTTGTCTTTTCCGCCCTCTGGGTCACCGTGAACACCGGCAATACCAGGTCCAACGCCAAGAAGAAGGTCCTTAGAGAGTCTAAAAAAGTAGTAAGGGTTCATCTCAATAACTGTTACTTCAAAATTATTTTTGTCATAACGGCTAAGGCTTAGTTGTTGACGAAGTATATGATCACCCGGAAGAGTGAAAACAGGACAATCAAATGATAACTCAACGCCATAATTAACACCGGTTTTTAGGTTGTTATCAAAGTTTGTGCTTCCCATAACCACAGCAACTTCAGTTTGCCCACACCAGTTACCATCTGTAAACACCGGTAAAACTTTGAACTCTCTTTCAGCCGCAAATGCAGATGTAGATAAAATAGCGCTAGCTAAAAGCGCACCTAAGCCTTTTTGGATATTTTTCATATATCACTCCTAAAATTGATTGGGTGTATGTTAGTTGAATCTTGCTAAAAATATAATTAAATTATCAAAATAAAACATATAGTTAGTATTTTATCCCCGTAACACTTCTTATCTTCTCGATTGTAGGGAGCGCTATCTTTCTTGCTTTGGCAGCACCTGCTTTTAAAATCTCTATAACTTCATCTTGATGAGCTTCAAAGTACTCTCGCTTCTCTCTAAAATCTCTAAAATACTCCCACATAACCTCTGCTAGATACATTTTAAAGTGACCGTGACCTTCTCCGCCTCTTTTATATCTCTCTTGAAGAGCTATCAGATTTTCGCCCTCTAAAAAAAGCTTTGCCATACTGTAAACATTACAGTTTTCAAACTCTTTTGGCTCTTCCAATGCTACATTTTCTGTAACAATTTTTTTGATTGTTTTTAACTGCTCTTTCTCTTGCCCAAAAATATTTACTATATTTCCGTAGCTTTTTGACATCTTCTGCCCGTCAATTCCGGGAACGGTTGCAACCTCTTCTTGAACTCTAAACTCAGGAATTGTTAAAATATCTCCATATTGGTTGTTAAATTTTATAGCGATGTCTCTTGCAATCTCAACATGTTGAATCTGGTCTTTTCCGACAGGAACAACATCTGAACCAAAGAGCAAAATATCTGCTGCCATTAAAACAGGATAGGAAAAAAGCGAATGGTTTGTTGCAAATCCTTTGGCAGTTTTATCTTTATAGCTGTGTGCTCGCTCTAGCAGCCCCATCGGTGTAAAAGAAGATAATATCCAGTATAGCTCAAGCACCTCTTTTACATCGGACTGCACCCAAAATACTGATTTTTCAGGGTCAATTCCAAGTGCCAGAAAGTCCGTAGCGCACTGCATTGTAAGCTCACCTAAACGCTTGCCGTCGCTAACGCTTGTCATGGCATGATAGTTTGCTATAAAAGCAAAAGTTTGACTTTGTGATTGTGCCTCTACCATCTGTTTTATGGAACCAAAATAGTTTCCAATATGCAAATCACCGGATGGTTGAATACCTGTTAAAACTCTCATCAATATAACTCCAAAAATTTCTAAATTTTATTTTTGATATTATACTTATTTTAGCTTTATTTCGATATGATTAAACAAACTAGGGCAGGTGAAACTGCCAACAAAAGGATAAGAAGATGAATGTACAAGTTCATGCAAAAGGTGTAACGCTTCACGCAAATACAAGAGCTCATATTGAATCAGCGATAGAGAGTTTTAAAAAATACTCTTTGGATATTACTACGGTAAATGTTAATTTAAAAACAGAAAAAAAAGGCGTGTTGGTAGAGTTTGATATTCATATAGCGCATGCTCAACCTGTGGTTATCAACCAAATTGACGATGATTTGGATACAGCGATTGACTTAGCTATTGACAGAGCTACAAAAGCACTTCGCCGTTTACACGATAAAGTTATTGCTCACCATGCAACTTCAATTAAAGATATAGAAGTAGTAGTAGATTAATATGTACAGTTGGGTACTTTGGTTCCATATTATTTCGCTTGTTTCATGGTTTGCGGCACTCTTTTATATGCCGAGACTTTTTGTTTATCATGCTGAAAATATTGATAATGAAGGTTTTGTAAAAGTTGTAAAAATCATGGAGATGAAGATTTATAAATACATAGGTCTTCCTGCGATGTGGGCAACTATAATCAGCGGTACAGCTATGATATTTCTCTCTTCTGCGCACTATGGCGGTGTAAATATTATGTCAACCGGCGGATGGATGCATGCTAAAATATTTTTTGTTTTGGTTTTAGTGGCTTACTTTTTTTCACTTGGTTTTTTTAGAGAAAAATTTTTAAAAGATGAGTGCAAAAAGAGTGGAAAGTTTTTTAGGGTTTATAATGAAGTTCCGACAATTTTGCTCTTAATTATTGTGGCAATGGTTATTTTGAAACCGTTTTAAAAAATCTACATGTAAAAGGAAAAAATTTCCTTTTACTTTTCTCCGCGTTTTTTAGCTTTAAATAGAACCGGTGTTCCACTAAAGTTAAAAGCCTCTCTTAGTTTGTTAGTCAAATATCTTCTGTATGTAAAGTGAAGACCTCTTGGCTTGTTCATAACAATAGCTATTTTCGGCGGTCTTGTTTCATACTGCGTTGCGTAGTAGATTCTTATAACCTGTCCGCGCATGCTCGGCAACTGGTGTTTTCTGAGTGCTTTTTCTAAAACTTCATTTAACTGAGAAGTTGGTATTCTTTGAGAGTAATTTTCGTTGATCTCCAAAATCATATCGTAAAGCTTATCGACTCTTTTGTGAGATTTTGCAGAGAGTGTAATGATTGGCGCGTAAGCTAAAAATTTAAATCTATCTCTAACATTTTCTATAATTTTGTCATAATCTTCTCTGTTTGCAATATCCCATTTGTTTAAAACGATGATACAAGCAAGACGGTTGCTGTCAACTAAACCTGCAATCTTTTCATCAAGGTCCAAAAGAGGTTCGCTTCCATCAAGTACGACTAACGCCATATTTGAATTTTCAAGCATCTCTTTTGTTCGCATAAGAGCAAACTTCTCAATCCCTACAATCTTGCCTCGGCGTCTAAGTCCTGCGGTATCAACGAAAGTTAGTTGTTTGCCTTTATACTCGATGCTCTCGTCAATAGGGTCGATGGTAGTTCCCGCCACACTGCTTACAACTGAACGCTCTTCGCCCAAAAGAGCGTTTAAGAGTGAACTTTTTCCAACATTTGTACGACCGATAATAGAGATTTTTATGTGATTTACATCATCCTCATTGAACTCTTTTATCTTGTCGTTTTGAGCAAAAATAGAGTCATCTTCAAACTCTTCTTCATTTACATCCGTATAAAAGAAGCCGTCATCTTCATCATCGTTTTCTTCGTCTTGGTCAAAAAAATCAAATTCACTGCCATCTTCTTCAACAATATTTACATCATCTTCTTCTTCATCTTCATTTTCTTCTTTGATAATATCACATTCAGGAATTCTGTCATATATCCACTCAAGAAGAGGAACCACGCTTCTGTTATGCGAAACAGATATGCCAAAAATAGCGTCTGTTCCAAACTCATAGTAGTCCCAAAGGTTGTCTTTCATCTTGTCATTGTCAATTTTATTTACAACAAGGGCTACATCTTTTCCTAATGTCTGAAGTTCATAAAACAGTTTTTTGTCTGCATCTTCGGGAATAGTTTTTCCATCTACCATGTATAAAATAATGTCAGCTTTTTTTGCAGCTTCTAGTGATTTTTCTTTTATTCTGTCAAAAAGTTCGCACCCTTGGTCAAGTCCGCCGGTATCTAAAAGTAGAGCCTGCTTGTTTATGATAGTGACATGTCGTCTTTTAACATCTCTCGTAGTTCCGGCTATATCAGATGTAATAGCATCTCTTTTTTTAACAAGTCTGTTGAAAAGCGAGCTTTTGCCGACATTCGGACGACCGATTATTGCGATTTTTTTCATATTTTTTACCTAAGTGAAGAAAGTTGTAGTTTATTTGGAATTATACCGAAATATAAGAAGAATTTTAGGTTTATGGAGAAACTAGCTTATAGCGGGAGTTATAAGCTAGTGAAAAATTTATTCCGTCGGGAAATCTTTTTCAAGACCTTCTAATGCATTTTTAGCTTTAAATTGTTGCCATAGTGCTTGGTCGTTTTTGAAACTTGTTTTGATGTTATTTTTTATCTGCTCATTTGCAGAATTTTGTGAAACCGTTACCAGCATGAAGATTGCACCCGATGGAGCAGTCCAAAAATCAACAGCCTTTGAACCGACCAAATCAACTTTTGCTACTTGTTTAGTTACCGTTTCTATCGCTTTGTCAACTGTTTCGCCGCCGCCGACACCTGTTGTTCCGGTGTAGATAGTAATTTTGTCTTTTACTTGAGATTGTATCTGTTGAGCTAAGTCTGAACGCCCATTTGCAAGAGCAACTCTTCTCATGTGATCCATACCCGCTGCGCTTTTTTCAGCTATACCAACGCCGGCATAAGAGTCCCCTGCACTTGGAATACAAGTCCATGTAGGAGCTTTTACATTTTCTTGTTTACACTCAAAATCTGATCTCTCCTCTCCTACTTTAACTTCTTTGCTACAGCCTGTTATTGAGAATGAAAGCAAGCCTGCCAACGCAATCAACGAAATAGTTTTGATCATTTTTTGATCTCCTTTGTTTTTCTAAGGTCATTCTAGCAGGTTTAATCTTAAATAATATTTACCGATTAAAGCAGCTATTTGTTTTCAATTCCAACAAAATTAAAGAGATTAAGTTTTTTAATTTTTGCCTGCATATCTACTGAAGCATGCTCTTTTGCATCTTTATAATCTTTAGACGATTGACCAACAAAAGTGTGCTGTTTAAAAGCAATTTGTTGTTTTTCTTTGTCAAATGTTGTAAATTTAACTAAAGATTTTGATTGAAAAAAATTGTAATTTTTGCTCTCTTGCGTGTCAGAGGTTATAACTATTTTTATTGAATTTTCACCATCGAGAGAGTTGTCTGTGCTTAAACCTTTTTGCATGATTGCATCTTTTATATGATGTGCAAAGATTTTAGAATCAGCGTCACTCAATACATAAATATTGATAGTTGATTTTAAATAATCATACTCGCCTTTAATCTCTTTTAATAATTTAAATTCATCATCGGCAGTGTATGCGTGCATTAAAATTTTTTTATATCCAGTCAGCGATGCGGCTTTAAAATAACTTTCTATCAGCCCATCCATAAATATAAATTTTTTTATAGCGACACTGTTTTTATGCATCTTATACTCTTGCCTCATGCGCGAAAAAAGTGCATCAGACACAGGTTTTATTTTTTCAAAGAGTTCCAGTCTCGGAACACTTATAAGAACCAGTTCGCTGTTATTAATCTTTTTTGATTTTTCAATTTTAATTTTTTGAAATGAGAGTTTGTTTGATATATCAAAGCTTTGCTCAAATATTTTTTCAAGAGTTTTATTGTCAACAGGTTGAAGAATATGGGTTGTTTTTTTAAATTCATTGTTAATTTCTCTGCTTAAACTCTCTCTCATTGACGCAATTGCTGCTTTTTTTGCATTTTCAATCGTGTCAGAAGCGCCGACTGCATAATATAACTCAGAATCAGTCGGTATATTTGAGTACCACTGCGGTGCAACTTCTGGTTTTGGTGCAGAACATCCAGCAATAAAAATTATAAAAATCGATAGTAAAATATTTTTACACATAAAAATTCTCCCCGCGTATGAGAAATTTTAGCAAAAGAGTATTAAAACTGTATAATATCTCCATGAAATATTACAGTTATGAAAATTTTAAAAATGATACAAACTCTCTGATAGAAAAGGTCAGAAGTTCAAACTTTGAGGCAATAGTCGCAGTAGCAAGAGGAGGGCTTACCCTCTCGCATGCGATGGCAGAGGGTTTAGATATACGCCAAGTCCAAAGCATAAGAACAGAACTTTACGATAAGAGCAAAAAAAGAGAAAATATCACTATATTTGGAGAGTGTGAGTTTAAAAATCTTAAGCGAGTTTTGGTAGTAGATGATATCTCTGACAGTGGAGACACATTAAAAGCTGTCATGGGGCATTTAAACGGCAGCTTTAAAGATATAGAGTTCAAATCTGCTACTCTTTTTTATAAAAAAACATCAATTTTTGAACCGGATTTTTGGATAAACGAAGCAGACGACTGGATAGATTTTTTTTGGGAGAGAGATTTTTTAAAATAATCTCTCTTAAAGTTGCTACTTTTTGTGACTCTTTATCATCTCATAAGCTTGGTTAATCTCTTGTGTTTTGGCGGTTGCTTCTTGCATATAAGCGTCATCTTTGCCTTGGGATTTGATAATGTCAGGGTGATACTCTCTGATTAATTTTCTGTATGCTTTTTTAACCACATCCATATCATCACTCTCTTTTACACCCAATAGTTTGTATGCATCACCTACACTTGCCTTTGGTTTTATGTTGTGCATCATTTTTTCAAATTGGTCAAATATAGCATGATACGCATTTGGGTCAAACTCAAAAGCTTCGGCGATTACTGATAAAATCTCCTCTTCGCTCTTGCTGACTTCTCCGTCAACAAATGCAAGTTGAATTAAAAATCCCATAAATTGGTGCTGTTTTGTTCTCTCTCTTTTGATGGCATGACCCAATGTTTGAGCAACCTCTGCTAGATTGTCAAATCTATCTTTTTGTTCGTTAAAAATCTCTTTTAGTATATCTTTTGTTTTTTGCGGCTCCGGAAATATGGACGATATATCATCGAACATAATGCCGATAAGCTCTGCTTCAAGTGCATCAACTTTTCCGTCTGCCTTTGCAACTTTTGCAACAAGAGAGACAAAAAGACCCAAATCACTCTTTTGCAGAGACTCTTTGGAGACGGCAAAATTTTTAAATGCCTCTTGAGAGTAAGTCGTATATTTTGAGTAACTTTTAAATATCCAGTAAAAAAATCCGCCTATAACCGCCAATAATAATATATTTCCCATAACTATCCTTTAATTTTTTGAAATTTCATGATAGACTCTTTTTGCGCTCATTTTCCCTATCCAAAAAACTTCGCCCATCAAAGCCTCTTTTAAAAACCCGTCACTGTCGTACCCAACAAGCACATCCACTATTTCGTCATCTTTGTCTAACGGTTCAACATGTAGATTGTATATGTTTTCAATGCCATCAGAAAAGTTCAATATTGCCACTTGTTTTTTAGAACCCTCTATGCATGAATAAGAGACATTGTTTTTATCGTTATGTGCCCCAATTGCTACTAGAATATGATTTTTTTGTTTCGTAGAGCAGCCATATTTGCTATTTAGATAAGAGCTCAACGCATCATTATCTACATAAGTATCAAGCACTTCCTCGTTTTTTGACTTCTCTTGCACCTCTTTTAATTTCAATGAATAAGTTTCAGAATCAAATTTCATTCGATTTACCATTTTGCTTTTTTCTTCAATAAGTGTAATCTCTTTTTTATTGTGATCAAAATAGTAGGTTTGAACTCTTGTTTTTTTTGTTGTCTCTTTTGTTTTTATAAAAATATCAGGTATATATTTGCCATTTTTAATTTTGCCTCTGCTTGTAAATGTTTCAACCCTATTGCTCAGAAGCACTGCTGCAACATCTATTGTTTTTGCAACAAGTTTTATCTCGTACTCATGACCATTCTCACTAAGCGTGACATCTGCATAGCCAACATGACCAAACATCGTTACATGAACATCATAACGCGTTGAAATATCTCGTGCAAAAATAGAGCTTATCAACAGAAAAAGCATAAATAAAATTTTCATTTAAACCCCTTTTAGTATGTTATGTATTATATCAAAATTTAGATTTAATTATAATATGAAATTATATTAAATTTTTTTATTTATGATTAATCAATGTTTCCAAAGTAAAAATCTACATAAAATTTTAG
>Ga0209343_10001012_pt1 | contig 38830 bp, 38 predicted proteins | sample RifCSPlowO2_02_FD_184026 | JGI IMG/M metagenome (GOLD analysis project Ga0209343, IMG submission 184026) | Groundwater microbial communities from Rifle, Colorado - Rifle CSP2_plank lowO2_0.2 (SPAdes) (version 2) | ecosystem: Environmental > Aquatic > Deep subsurface > Groundwater | place...
GCATAAAAAAAGCCGGCGCATTACCTGGCAGCCATCCGTTGCCACCAAACATCATCTGGAAGTATTATTAAAAACTGATTATTTGCTGCCTGACTTTAAAAAATCATTTAAGCAAACCGTTGATTTATTCGTCAAAAAAGCAGAACCCAAATTTGAGGCTCAAGAATTCATTCTTTTACACGGAGATTGTCATAAAGGGAACCTTATCCATCGCCCAAACGAGGGAATTTTTATTGTCGACTTCGACGATCTTTGCTTTGGCCCGCCTGTTCAAGATCTATGGATGCTCTTGCCTGATGCTCCAGAGAATTGCGAAAACGAGCTTAGCTGGTTTTTCAAAGGTTATGAGGTTTTTTGTTCTTTTGATCTCAAAACTTTGGAATTAATCCCATTTTTGCGCGGCATGAGAATTATTCACTTCGCTTCATGGCTGGCCGTCCAGAGCAAGGAAAGTGATTTTCAAACACATTTTTCCGAGGCCGGGACTCCGCGTTATTGGAATGAACTGATCAAAGAATTGCAGGAGATTACCTTTCAGATATAATGTATTGTATAATTAAAGCATGTACCTCTATTTAATCCGCCATGGTGAAGCGGTAACCGAAAGCGTTGGTTCTGAACAGCCTTTGAGCGAAAAAGGGATGCTGGATGTTTCTGAAATCGCTGCTTTTATGAGTTGTGCCAATATTAAAGTTGATGAGATCTGGCACAGCACCAAATTAAGAGCAAAAACAACGGCAAAAGTAATTGCCGAAGCTATTGAGCATAAGAATCTGGTAGAACGGGAAGGCTTAGGCCCTAATGATCCAATAGCTAATATCGCGGAAGAAACCGACATCCTCCACGAAAACACTATAATAGTAGGCCACCTACCTTTTCTTGATCTCCTGGCCTCCCAACTACTCGTCAACAACCAGGCTTTGCGTGTTGTAAACTTTAAAACCGGCGGAGTCCTTTGCCTTGAAAAGTGGCAAGAGGGCTGGCATATCGCCTGGATGATGAATCCTGATCTTTTAACCAGATGCATAAAACCAAAAAACAGATAATATTAGCATCGGCCTCCCCACGTCGCCAAAAACTTCTTAAAAAAGTTATTAAAAGCTTTACTATTGTCCCAAGCCATGTGGATGAATCGACAATTCGCGCCAAAACCTCAGAGGCTTTTGCCGTAAAAGCAGCTTTGGCTAAAGCAGAAGAGATTGCCCTAAAACACAAAAACTCGATCGTTATCGGCGCAGACACAATTGTCGTCCTGGGCAATGAAATACTCGGCAAACCCAGGAGCAAAAAAGAGGCAACCGCCATGCTAAAAAGTTTGTCCGGAAAGATCCATAAAGTAATCACAGGCCTGGCAGTGGTAGATACAAACACCTTTAAAAAGATCACCGATTATGAAATTACAAAGGTTAGGATGGGAAAACCATCTATTAAACTAATCAAGGAATACGTAGACAGTGGTCGGCCGATAGACAAGGCCGGGGCTTACGGCATTCAGGAGATCAAAAAGGAGTTTATCGACGGGATTGAAGGAGATTATGACAACGTCGTTGGGCTCCCGGTCGCAAGAATAAAAGAACTGCTCAAGAAATTTAGTTAGCCCGCTGAAATTTCCCCCTCATTTTAAAGATATATAAGCATGACAGCGCTTGCTTTAAAATCGGTTGGGGCTCTGCCTGATATAAGACGGCATTTTAGAATTACAAGCCGTCGGTGCGGCGATCTTGTAGAGAAGGTCAAGGCAGCGGTAGCTGAGGGAATATTACCTCCCCACGGCTTTAGTCACAAGTTTTCCCAGGCTCTCTCCGAAAGCGCTATTGCTCAGACAGAGCCTAACGATCAGCAGATCTTGCGGATGATAGAGGAGGCATTCTTTCAAAGCTGGGTCGCCGTAGGGCGGCTGAACATTTCTATCTATAACCTGTACCAGGTACTGGGAAACAGAAAGATCATTACCTTTAATTTTGAAAGCGGCCTCCCCTACTCTGACAGGCAAGAGTTAGTTTTAAATACCTTGGGCTGGGTGCAGCCAGAAACAGAAAATGTCCTGGTAAATTCTCTGGCCTTCAAGCAGGCACCGCAGATGCTCAAGTTTTTGAGGGATGTCGGCCTCACCCCCGGGAGAAAAATCATCTCTATTGGATATGGCATGGACATCACCCTAGAGATAATTGCCGCAGTTATGGGAGGCCGGGTCGCGGGCTTTGATGCGGACAAACATATCACCGAAGTCGCCAAACATTTCACAGTCGGACAGCCAATAATTGGCGAAGCGATTCGTGCCTTGAACGGTGAATTCACCATAGTAGATGAGTGGTCCGGCCTGGCCGCCCAAGTTGAAGACGATAATCTGGTCATGCTGCTCGGCGTACTTGACGATCCTTCTTACTTTGGACAATTTCAACCATCATCTAAGGCTTGGGATGCCACCCGGCTTTCTCAAGAAGCAACTCGCCTGGTCGGGGAAAGGGGAGATTTTCTTCTCGGAGTCCTCTATATAGATGAGGGCTCTATTTTTTCAACAGATACCGGCTATGTGGACTTTCTCCGTTCCTGCGCTCAGTCAGCCGGACTTAGCTTTGCTGAAGAATTAACCGGCCTGCAGGACGGATACAGGCGGTATCTTCATCTATTTAAAGGGAAATCCCGATTATCTTTTCTGGCACAATTGTAACTCCTGGTGTAAGATTGTGACATGCCATTCATCCGAATCCTAATAGTTATATTATTTTTAATTACCTCTATTTCCACAGCCTTCAGTAATGATATTGCTTTACTCCTTTCTAAAGCTAACAAATTAAAATACGCTGAAAAATATGAGGTGGCAGAAAAACTTTACGATCAAATTCTTGAAGCCGATACTCAAAACAAAGAGGCGCTGCGCGGCAAGGCCGACTGCCGCATCATGCTGGAGCCAATCATCCCAGTGCAGCATCTGGCCATCCCTGCCGGCTACGCTGACCCTGAATATCAGGAGCTTTTGCAACAGTTTGCAGGAGCGAAGGCACCGTGGGACAAACGCCAGCTTGCAATTGCCCTCGATCGCTATGCCGTAAAATATACCGGCCAGGTCTACTCGGAGGATGCGGGGAAAAAAGGAAAAGAGGCGGAGAACATTGTTAATAAGGCTAAAAAAAGGATAAAGTCGAAAAAGGCTGCGGAGCCAGCCTATCTTGAAACAGCCAGAGAGTTGTTTCAACTCCAAAAAGAAGCCGATAGATCTTGGAAAGGGCACGGGCCGGAGATCCTTGGGCCGGCCTTAAAAAAACTGGATGATTCCTACGCGGCAGAGAAGCTGCCAAACCCAAGCAAGCCAATTATTTTAACTTTAAAGATCTTTCCTGAGAGGCCAAAAGAGGGAGAGGAAGTTAGCATAACGGCAACATTAAAAAACAGGTCGTCTTTTCCGGTCACCCTGGTCGATTTTCAGATAGAAGGACAAAATTATACACTATATACGTTTGAGGAACTAAAAGGCGAGCCGCTTCTGCCCGAGCAAACTATCAGTTTTAACCAAAACACCTATCTGCCCGATCTCGAGCCGGCAATCAGCATAAGATTTTACATTATAGGTTTTGATGACAGCCAAGCTCACCTCTGGACCCAGTCTATCTCCTTGGCTTCAGGACTGAAATAAAGTAAAATTAGAGTATGGGCTCTCAAATCCACATCCTCCCCGAAGACCTCATTAATAAAATTGCCGCCGGCGAAGTGATCGAGAGGCCGGCTTCAGTTGTAAAAGAATTGGTTGAGAACTCAATTGACGCTCAAGCCACAAAAATCACCGTTGAAATTCAAAGTGCCGGGAGCAAATTAATCCGTGTTTCTGATAATGGCCACGGCATGACCAAAGAGGATGTCGAATTATCAATCCAGCGGCACTCAACCTCAAAAATCAATAAGCTGGATGACCTTTTCAACATTAAAACCCTTGGCTTCCGTGGGGAAGCCTTGCCCTCAATAGCCAGCGTTGCGAAACTAGACATTATTAGCCGACGAGAAAACGCTGAGGTTGGCACCGAATTAAAAATAATTGGCGGAAAAGAAGAAAGCAGCCAAGATGCAGGCTGCCCGGCTGGTACAACAATTACGGCCAAAGATCTTTTTTTCAATACCCCCGCTCGCAAGAAGTTTTTAAAGTCTCCGTCCACTGAAATGGGGCATATTGGCGAGATTGTCTCCAAATATGCCATCGCCAACCCGCAAATTTCCTTTGAATTGGTCTCCGATGGCAAACCAATTGTTCATTCTGCCGGGTCAGGTAACCTAAAAGACGCCATCATGGCAATTTATGGAGCAGATTTGGTCAAAGGGCTTGTTGAAATTAAGGCTGATCGTGTTAGTGGATTGATCAGTCGACCAACTCTCTCTAGAATTGACAATACATACGAAGTTTTTTACGTTAATAAAAGGTACGTGCGTAATTTTTTACTCAACCGGGCCCTGCAAGAAGCCTATCGCACCCTGATTCCAAACAATCGTTTCCCTGTTGCTTTTCTTTTCATTGAAATTGACCCTCAAAAAATTGATGTCAATGTCCATCCGGCAAAAAGAGAGGTTAAATTTGTCAGGACACAGGAGGTTATGGATACGGTGCGAGAAGCTGTGGCCAGGACTCTCTCCGGCTTCACTAAAAACCAGAGCTTTAGCCCTCCGGAGTATCAGCCGGATGAACAAAGATGGGTTCAAGAAACGACAGATGTACTCTTCCCGTCAACCGGTCGGGAGTCACCTGTCGCAGATCAGAAAATTGAATTTGAGGTCTCGGCTATCCAACCACTTTTCCCTATTTATCAACTTAAGAACACCTACCTGGTGTGTACAGATGGGGAAGATCTCGTGCTAATAGACCAACATGCGGCACATGAAAGGATCCTTTATGATCAACTTACTCGAGAGTCGCGAGCCGCAAGCAGCCAGACACTGCTTATTCCAGAAAATATAGAATTTAGCCCCAAAGAGAAGGCCTTGCTTGATGATAACCTGGATTATTTAAGAAGCTTAGGGTTCGATCTGGAAGAATTTGGCGGAAAAACCTATATTTTACGCGGTGTCCCGGCCATTACCGACAAAACAGCGGCAAAACAACTCTTAGCCGATATAATTTCTGAGTTGCAAGAGCTGGGGAAAGCTATACAGCTTGAGATTAAACAAGAAAATATAAAAAAACTACTTGCCTGTCACAGTGCCATTAAAGCCGGAGATAAACTTTCTGCTCAGGAAATGACCCAATTAATAAAAAACCTATATGTTACAGAAAATCCACTTACCTGTCCCCACGGCCGCCCTACCATGATCAAACTATCAGAAGAAGAACTTATTAAGAGATTTGGGCGATAAGCTGTCGTAATTTTGACACTTTTTAACTTGCAACACGATCCGACCAGGTCAGATCTACAACTAACTACTTACAACTATCCCATAATTTTCCCCGCGATTATTATAAATAATAGTTGTTTGTTGTAAGTTGTAGTCTGCCGTAGGCGGACGTCTTGTTGGTTGGCAGCTAGATTGCTCTATTTGACAGTAAAACATATCTCTGTTACCATGCGAATTGTTAAAATGTCTAAAAAACTAGTAATCGTCGAATCACCAGCCAAAGCTCGGACTTTAAAAAAGTTCTTAGGTAATGATTTCTTGGTTGAAGCTTGCGGCGGTCATGTTAGGGACCTGCCCCCAAAATCTTTGGGTGTTAAGATAGAAAAAGACTTTGAACCCAACTATCGAGTCATCAAAAGCAAAGAAAAGATCATCAAATCGTTAAGTGCTATTGCGAAAAAATGTGCCGTTATTTTTCTGGCTCCAGACCCGGATCGCGAGGGGGAAGCCATTGCCTGGCATCTTAACGCCCTCTTGGGCACCAGGGGAAAAATCAAAAGAATTGAGTTTCACGAAATCACCAAAGAGGCAGTAATCAAGGCCGTTAATAATCCTCGCGAAATAGACATGCCCCGGGTTAATGCCCAACAAGCCCGCCGCATCCTCGATCGACTGGTAGGTTATAAAATTAGCCCGCTGCTTTGGAAAAAAGTTAGAAAAGGGTTATCTGCCGGCAGAGTGCAATCAGTTGCCGTCAGGCTGATTTGCGAACGAGAAGACCAAATCAAAATATTTAAACCTGAAGAATACTGGGATATCATCGCCAATCTCTCCTCCGAAGAAAAAGCGGCCTTCTCGGCCAAGCTGGTTGCCAAAGGTGAGGATTCCCTGGGTGTCAGGCCAAAAGAAAAAGGTAAGATTATTGGTTCAGAAAATGAGGCAAAGAAAATATTGGCGGATCTTGAGGGAGCGCAATACACAGTAGACAAGATTACTAAAAAAGAACAAAAAAGAAATCCCTCTTCTCCCTTTATCACCAGCACCCTGCAGCAGGAAGCTTCACATAAGCTTGGTTATTCTGCCAAGAAAACCATGATTATTGCTCAAAAGCTCTATGAAGGCGCTGACCTCAAGGGCGAGGGTCGCGTTGGTCTTATCACTTATATGCGAACCGATTCGGTGCGCGTTGCCGAAGAGGCAGAAACTGCCTGCAGAAAATATATTACTGAGGTTTTTGGCAAAGAATACCTGCCCGCCCAACCTCTAAGGTATAAAAAAAAGAAACAAGCGCAAGATGCGCACGAAGCCATCCGCCCGACGTCGGTTTTCAGGCATCCGGACCAGATTAAAGAAAGCCTGGAGGCTGATGAGCTAAAACTTTATGAACTAATTTGGAAAAGATTTATCGCCTGTCAAATGAATCCGGCACTTTTTGACCAGACTTCGGTTGATATCTCTGCCAAAGAATACAAATTCCGCGCCAGCGGTTCAGTTTTAAAATTCGATGGTTTTATAAAGGTTTATCTTGAAAGTGACGATGACGAATCCGAAGAAAAATCCGGAACACTGCCTCTATTAAAAGATAAAGAAGCGCTGCTCTTAAACTCTCTGGCTCCAACCCAGCATTTCACCCTGCCTCCACCACGCTTCAACGAAGCTTCGCTGGTTAAAGAGCTGGAAAAAAGCGGCATTGGCCGCCCCTCTACTTATGCGCCAATTATCTCTACCATTCAACAGCGGGGCTATGTTGAAAAAGAAGGGCGGGCGCTCCAACCAACAGAGATCGGCATGACCACAAACAGCTTGCTGGTAAAACATTTTCCCCTCATCATGGACATAAAATTTACCGCCCACATGGAAGACGATCTTGATGATATTGTGGCAGATAAAATAAGTTGGATTAAAATCTTAAAAGTATTTTATGAGCCATTTGCCAAAGCCTTGGCGGAGGCTGACATAAATATGGAAAAAGTTAAAAAAGAAATTAAAACCGAAGAGAAATGCCCGGATTGCGGCAAAGATATTGTCATTCGACAAGGACGTTATGGGGACTTTATGGCTTGTTCCGGCTATCCAGATTGTAAATTTACTAAGCCTTTACCTGAGGACGAACAAAAGAATGCGGTGGCTGAAAAATGCGATAAATGCGGCAATCCCATGATCATGAAGCAGAGTCGCTTTGGCACCTTCTTAGCCTGCTCCGCCTACCCCAGGTGTAAAAACATCAAATCTATTATCAAGAAGATTGGCGCCCAATGCCCAAAATGTGCCGGAGAGATCGTTGAAAGAAGAACCCGACGTGGCAAGATTTTTTATGGCTGCATTGGTTATCCTAAATGCGACTTTGCGACCTGGCAAAGACCAGACACTAAAAAGGAGGATAAAGGTGCTTAGAGATTTTTTTACCCGCGACCTCGGACTAAAAGCCTTGGCCCTGGCTCTCGCCATGATCCTCTGGACCATTGCCCGTTTCTGGGTCATCAGATAATCAATGAGAATAATTAAAGATTTAGAAGAAATGCAAATGTATTCTTTTAAGACCAGGTGTCGGGGAAAAACCATTGGCTTTGTTCCAACCATGGGTTGTTTGCACGAAGGGCACCTCTCCCTGGTTGAAGCAGCCAAAAAGAAAGCTGACGTGGTCGTGGTTAGCATCTTTGTCAATCCTATCCAATTTGGTCCCAGCGAAGACTATAAAGAATACCCCAGACCTTTAGCCACAGACAAAGGACTGCTTGAGCATTTTGATATTGATGTTTTATTCCTGCCCGAGGCCAACAAAATCACGCCCGATAATTTTAGCTCCTACATTGAGGTGGACAAACTTTCAAAAAAGATGTGCGGCCGCGCTCGACCAGCTTATTTCCGCGGCGTGACCACCATCGTAGCCAAGTTTTTCAACATTGTCTGTCCTGATTTTACTTTTTTTGGAGAAAAAGATTACCAGCAACAGATAATAATAAAAAAAATGGTTAAAGATCTTGGTTTTGCCATTAAAATAATTACCTTGCCAACCGTGCGCGAGTTCGACGGCCTGGCTATGAGCTCGAGAAATCAATATTTATCAGTTAAAGAGAGAGAACAAGCAATTATTCTTTATAAAGCCCTGTGCTTGGCCAGGCAAGAGATTGAAAGCGGCGAAAAGAATGACCACAAAATTCTCCTGCGCGTACGCTCCTTAATCGGCTCTGTGCCAAATATCCGGCTCGACTACGTGGTTTTTGCCGATCCAGAAACCCTGGATGAAGTTAAAACCCTGAGAGGGAAAATTCTGGTTGCCCTGGCTGCTTATATCGGTAAAGCGCGCTTAATTGACAACCTCATCGTAAACGCAAAATGAAACCCCGGGGCTTCACCCTTGTAGAGTTACTCGTTGTTCTTTCTGTCTTAGCTGTAATGGCTGCGATATCTCTGCCAGGCTTTTATGCTTTTTCTGCCCAAATCTCACTCAATGCTTCTGCCAAAACCATGGCCTCCTCACTCAGAAAATTACAGGGCCAGGCTATTCTGCAGCATGAAACTTTAACCTTTAACTTGACCGACCTAAAATTACCAAAAGGAATCTCCCCCATCAAAACCAGCAACATTTGCTTTGCTCCTTCTGGTTTTACGCCACCTGGGGGCTCCGGCACTTTTATTATTAAAAACAATATCGGTCAAACAAAAATGATTGTTGTTTCCACCTCTGGCAGGGTGCGCGTTGAATAAAAAAGGCTTCACCTTAATAGAAGTCATGGTTGTGGCAGCACTTTTCTTGCTGACAACCGCTGGCTTTAATTATCTGCTAATACTGAGCTCGGCTTCCGTTGAAAAAGCCACCCTGCTATGCCAGGCAACGTACCTGCTTCAAAGTAAAATGGAAGAAATTAAGCTATTGCCCTTTGCCAGCTTGCCTGATTTGAACGGAAATACTTTTGCCGCAGGAAATGGCACCATCAAGGTCTCTCCTGTGCTGGCAGATTTGATAAATATCGAGCTCTCTCTCCCCCCACATAAATTGCAAACCCTCAGGAGCAAATATTAATGAGGCGAACCGGCTTTACTCTGATCGAATTAATAGTTTCGCTCACCATCTTTGCTATGATTCTGGGAAGTATTTTTTATGTGCTTGGCGTGGAGTTAAAATACTGGAAAAAGTTTGTTGCCTGTGGCGAAAAACAGCAGATTGCCAATATGGTCTTGGCCAGAATCGCGCGAGATGTCCGGGGCGCGAGCAATATAATACCTTCTTCCGGCAGCCAGGTTCTTTTATTGTCGGTGGGAGGAGAAACTGTTGAATATTCTCTCGTTGATAAAAAAGTGAGGAGAAAAAAGAATGCTTCTTCCAGCTATCTTACTGACATAGGCGACATTAAAACACTCTCTTTCCTGTATCCCACAAGTAAAAGCGTTGAAATCAGCCTTGAAAATATTACGACAAGGGTCGGCATGAGGAACTAAAATGAAAAAAACCATACCTGCCGGCCCGCCTGCCGGACGGGCAGGCAAACAAGGCTCTGCCATTATTATTATCATAATAATTATTTCCCTCTTAGGGACACTTAGTGCGCTTTCTGTAAAAATAGTCTATAATTACCTCGCCAGCGCTAATTCAGGGTTAAATAGAGAACAGGCTTTCTGGCTTGCCGAAGCTGGTCTGGCCAAAGCCGGCGTAGAGATTACACATAATCCAAATTGGTACACAGATATACCCTACTATCCGGAAGATAATGTGGGTTGGCTTATTAACTATGCTGTCGGCCAGATAAACTCGCTGGGTGAAGGCAGTTTCAAAATAGTAAGGGAAATGGGAAAAGACAGGTTATACTCAATTGGCCTTAAAGGATCCGGGGTTGTCGTTTTAAAATTGAGGTTCTCACCGCCACCCTTTACAAATCTAGAGTGGCAAGAAATCTAAAGGAGGAAACATGACAAATTATCTTTTGCTTGGCGTATCGATTCTTTTGGCAGTAACCGGACAGCTTCTCATGAAAAAGGGGATGATGGTTGTTGGTTCTTTCCCGGCCAGTCAAATGTTGCAGCATATCCTCCCGATGTTTTTAAGCCCTTTTGTTTTCTTTGGCTTTGCCTGTTTTGCTGCCAGTTCACTTTTTTGGCTGGTCGTTCTCTCAAGGCTTGAACTAAGCTTTGTTTATCCCATGGTCAGCGTCGCTTATGTCATTGTCGCGCTTGCTTCGTTTATCTTTTTTAAAGAAAACGTAACACTGATGCGCTGGATGGGGATCAGTGTAATTATACTGGGAGTGTTTTTAATTTCGAGGAGCTAGTCAGTCTTTTTTATAATACTTGGTGAAGTCTTCGGGCTTCATATTCTGGATAAAATTTTTAAACTTTTTTGTTTCTTCCTGGTCTTTTTCTGCGTTGACCAGCTTGGCCTGCATCATCACCACTTCAGAAACAAAGATGGGTGAATGGCTCCGCACCGCCAGCGCGATGGCGTCGGATGGCCGCGCGTCAAACTTAATTGTCTTTTTATCTTTCTCAACTTCAATTATCGCGAAAAAAGTCCCTTCTTTAATGTCGCTAATGACCACTTTTTGCATACTCCCACCCAGCTTTTCAATAAAATTCATTAAAAGATCGTGGGTCATGGGGCGGGGGGGGGTAATATTCTGCAGCTCCATAGCGATAGCCGCGGCCTCAAAAATACCGATCCAAATAGGGAGAAAATTCATCTCCTCCTGGTCACGCAAGAGCACCAAAGGGGACATGTTACGGGGATCGAAACCCAACCCGCCAACCTGGAGTTCTATCATTTTATGCCGACAGACTCCAATATCTTGCTAAAGTCCTGTGGATGATTGGCTGCCAAATCGGCTAAAGATCTGCGATCAAGAGAAATATTACTTTTCTTCAAGGCAGAGATAAACCGACTGTACGTTGTGCCGGCTAGCCTAACAGCGGCGTTGATGCGAGCTATCCAGAGCGCGCGCATGGTTCCTTTTTTTTGTCGTCGGTGACGAGTAGCGTGCCTTTGCGCTTTATAAACAGCTATTTTTCTTCTGGTGGATTGTGTGCGCAAACCGCCACGAAAACCCTTGGCCCTTTTTCTGAGCTTATTCTTTCTTCTTCTGGCAACAAAGCCTCTTTTTACCCTAACCATTTTCTATTGTCCTCCTGCAAGCATCGATTTTACTCGAGCATAGTCAGATTTTGCGACGGCACAAACCCTTCTCTTTGACCTTTTCTTTTTCTTCGCCTTACACTCGAGCAAATGCCTCATTTTTGTCTGCCTGCGCAGAATCTTCCCGTTTTTAGTGATCCTAAATCTCTTGGCTGCCGCTCTTCTTGTTTTCATTTTTGGCATATTTACTTTCACCTACTTAGGAGCAATAATAACGATAAAGTTCTTTCCAAATCTCTTTGGCGCGCCTTCCGGCTTACCCAGTTCCGCCACAGCCTCAATCATTTTATTTATGGTTTGCATGCCAAGGTCAACATGCGCCATCCATCTGCCCCGAAAAAACATAGAAATCTTAACCTTATCTCTTTTTTCCAGAAATTCCCTGGCTTTTTTTACCCTTACTTCAAAATCATGCTGGGCAATTTTGGGAGAAAGCTTAAGTTCTTTTATGTCCCCGCCTTTCTGCCCCTTACGCGCTACTTTTTCTTTTTTACTTTCTTCGTACTTTAATTTTCCAATATCCGCAATACGGCAAACGGGTGGTGTTGCCGCTGGAGAAACTAAAACCAGATCAAGGCCGCGCTCATTTGCCAGCCTTACGGCATCCACGGTTTGGACAATCCCTAGTTGTTTTCCTTCTTCATCTATAACTCGAACTTCGGTCCCGCGGATACGCTCATTAATGATATAGTGTTTAATGCTTTTTTAACCCCCCGCAACCCATATTATAGCGAATTTAGGCACGGTTGTCTACTTCATGTTGAAGCTCTAGGATAAAATCGCTTAAGTTTCTTGCCCCCAAGTCACCTTTGGAGCGGTGTCGCACAGCAACCATATTATCATTTTCTTCTTTATCGCCAACAATAACCATATATGGAACTTTTTGCATTTGGGCGTTGCGTATTTTTGCGCCAACTTTTTCATTGCGCAGGTCGGCCACTCCACGAAAGCCTTTTTCCTTTAACGCTTGCACAACATTTTCTACATAACCAACATTGCGATCAGTTATTGGCATAACCGTTACCTGGATCGGGGCTAACCAGACAGGAAAAGCACCGGCATAATGCTCAATTAATGCTCCAAAAAACCGCTCGATACTGCCCAAGATTGCGCGATGCACCATAACAGGAACCTGCCTGGATCCATCTTCGGCAGTATAAGTTAAATTAAATCTTTCCGGCAGATTAAAATCAACCTGAATGGTTGGACCTTGCCACATTCTGCCAATGGCGTCTTTTAATTTAATATCAATCTTTGGGCCGTAGAAAACTCCAGCACCGGGATCAATTTGAAACGGAACCCCACGATCTTGCAGCGCTCTTTCCAAAATTTCTATCGCCTTATCCCAGTTACCGATGCTCCCGGCATATTTTTCAGGTCTGGTTGAAAGATTAACTTCGTATTCAAAGCCAAAAACCTTCATTATATAGTTAACAAATTCAAGGACATCAAGAATTTCTTTTTCTAATTGGTCTATTCTGCAAAAAATATGGGCGTCATCCTGGGTAAAGCCACGCACTCGCAGCAGACCATGTAATACGCCTGATTTTTCATAACGATATACTGTCCCCAGCTCAAAATAACGTACCGGTAAATCACGATAGCTATTTAATTTACGCTTATAGATCAATATGTGCCCGGGACAATTCATAGGTTTGACAACATAATCCTGTTGGTCGATCTCCATGAAGTACATGTTCTCTTTGTAATAATTGGTGTGGCCGGAGGTATTCCAGAGATCTATTTTGGCAATGTGCGGGATTGAGACAAACTCATACCCGCGTTTCAAGTTTTCTTCTTTTAGGAAACTCTCGATAATATTTTTAACCATCGCGCCCTTGGGATGATAGTAAACAAAACCGGTCCCCGCCTCTTCGTGAATAGAAAAAAGGTCTAATTCTTTGCCCAGCTTGCGATGATCACGCTTTTTAGCTTCTTCAAAATTATTTAAATGGGATGCCAGGTCCGCTTTATTCTCAAAGGCTACCCCGTAAATTCTCTGCATCATGGGGTTGGTCTCAATGCCATGCCAGTAGGCCCCGGCAATTGATAGCAGTTTGAAGGCTTTGATGTGGCCGGTATGATCTATGTGCGGCCCGCGGCACAGGTCAATAAAAGCGCCGCTCTTATAAAAGCTGACTTTCTCGTCTTCGATCTCATGCAACAGCTCGATCTTGTATTTTTCTCCCCTCTCCTCCATAAGCTTGAGCGCTTCTTCCTTGCTCATTTCGGTGCGCTCAAATTTTTGATTGGCCATGATAATTTCTTTCATCTTTTTTTCTATCTTGGGGAGGTCTTCGGGGGTAAGTTGTTCCGGCATGTCAAAGTCGTAGTAAAAACCATTCTCTATCGCCGGGCCAATGCCAAGCTTTACTCCGGGAAATAGCGCTTGAACAGCTTGGGCCATAACGTGGGAAGTAGAGTGTCTAAGAGTTTCTAAGTCAATCTGTTTCGTCACAAAATGAAGTATATCATAGGCAGAAAGTTGAAGTAAAGGTTTGGGTTAAACCCGCATACCCGAATATAAAAACGAAGGCCCAAATTCGAACCTTCGTATAAAATTAAGGGATTAGAGTTGTCGGCTTTTGACGGGTAATCTTGTCGGCTTCCAGAATATCTTCCAACGTAGGATTTTCCTTATTCTGGTGCCGCTCCATTGCCGCCTTAATCTTCTGCGGTAGTTCGGCAAAGTTAATTTGGCCTCGCAGGAACAACTTAACCGCCTCTTCGTTAGCTGCATTTAAAACAGCTGGCAGGGTTCCGCCTTTTTTCCCTGCTTCATAGGCATATTCCAGACAGGGAAATTTTAGCCTATCTGGTTGAAGGAACTCTAGTTTTGCAAGCTTGGCAAAGCTCAATTGATTCCAGTGGTTAGCAAACCTGGAGTCCTCTAATAAAGCATACTGAATTGGGATCCTCATATCGGGTGCCCCAAGTTGCGCTTTAATTGATCCGTCGACAAACTCAACGAAAGAATGAATGGTGCTCTGCGGATGGATAATAACTTCGATTTTTGAATAATCGAGGCCAAACAGATGATGCGCTTCTATTACTTCAAAACCCTTGTTCATCAAAGTCGCGGAATCTATCGTGATTTTGGGCCCCATTTTCCAGATGGGGTGGTTAAGGGCTTCTTTGGCTGTTAAGGTTGCGAATTTTTCAACCGGCGTTTTAAAAAATGGGCCGCCGGACGCGGTAATAACAATTTTTTTAATGGTTTTTGGGTCTTCGCCTTTGAGACACTGGGCAATAGCGCTGTGTTCCGAGTCAATGGGAAAGATTTTTACGCCGGCGGTTTTAATCTCGCGCATAAAGATCTCGCCGGCCGCAACCAAAACTTCCTTAGTCGCCAAAGCGATATCTTTTTTTGCCCTGACTGCTTCAATAGTTGCTGAGAGGGCTAAAGATCCGGGGATGGCCACCACAACCATTCTGGCGGACAGCTCTGTGGCAACCTTGGTTAAACCCTCCCGTCCAACAAAAAGTTGGACTTTGGTTGCGCCAAGTTTTTGCTCGACTTTTTGTTTAACTTCTTCCGTGGCAACAGCCACAATTTTGGGAGAGAATTTTTTGATCTGCTCAACAATCAGCTCGACTTCATCTTTGGCCGCCAGAGCAACAACGGTTAGGCTGCTGGGAAAAACCGAAACAACTTCGAGGGTTTGTTTGCCAATGGATCCGGTTGAGCCAAGAATTGCCAAACCTTTTTTCATAACGGGGACATTATACTACACTTCGTGCCTTGGTGGTATAATGTCTCCGGGGTGATCCGCATGAAAAAACTATTAAAATGGGCCGGCGTAATTATTGGCTCTCTGGTCGGGTTGTTGATCATTGGCGCAATTGCCCTGCCCTTTGTTCTGCCGCTTGAGAAAATAAAAGAGCTTGTAACCGCCAGGCTCTCTGAAGCCATCCACCGCGAAATCAAAGTTGAAAAAGTTTCGTTCAACCTCTTCTCCGGCATCAAATTAGAAAAACTTTCTGTTAGCAATCGTGAGGGTTTTGCGAAAAAACCTTTTGTCTCTGCCGACGCTATTGAGCTGCGTTACGCCTTCTGGCCGCTCTTTAATCGCCAGATCATTGTCAAGGAATTCAGGCTGGTTAAGCCGGAAATCCTGATTGAGAAAAACGCCGGAGGCACAAGTAATTATTCAGATATGACGGGAAGCGGGGAAAAACGTAGAACACAGAAGGTAGGGCATGGAACGCAGGAGGAAAAGAAACAAGGTTTTTCGTTGGTAATAGACACATTCTCAGTCCACCAAGGACACATCACCTACTCCGACTACGGCACAAAGACCAGCAGTGAAATTAAAAACGCCAATTTGACAATCTCCGGGATTGCGCTCGCGCTGGTTAAACCAATCGACTTCAAATTTTCAGCCGTCGCTGTTTATCAAAAGAAAGACCTTCCGCTTTCTCTGGCCGGTAAACTTGGCATTGATCTTAAAAAGGATAAAATAAGTCTGGCACCGCTTACACTAAACGTTGCCGGGGAAAAGGCTGACTTTACGGCCTACCTGGCTGGGCTAAAAACAACCCCTTCCGTAAATTTTACGCTCTCTTCAAAAAAACTTTCTCTTGATCCCCTCCTTGCCCTCTTTGCGGCTGGCGCCCCCGCCGAAAAGAAAAAAGCCAATAAGGGCGAATTAACCAAAATAGTCGACAACGCCACCAAGGCTGTTTCGCCCCAATATCGGGTGAACGGAAGAATAAACATAGAAAATCTGGCTGTGCAAAATTTTAAGCTTGATAAAGTGGACCTGCTTATCTCCCTGGCTAACAAACAAGTTAGCCTGGACGTTAAAGAAATTGTTCTTTACGACGGCAAGCTCTCTGGCTTAGCCAGGATCAACCTGGCGATTTCCGGTTTATCCTACAACCTCAAAAATCTTAAGCTGGCAGGTTTTAATTCAACGCCATTTGTCAACGCGCTTATTGAAACTTTCTTAACCAGCCAACCGGACTACAAAGATTTAATCGATAAGGTTTATGGCAAATTAGATCTGGCTTTGTCCCTCGCCGGCCAAGGGGTTGAACCTCAAGATGTTTTTGCCAACGCTATTGGCAACGGCTCTTTTTCTTTGACAGGAGCAGAATTAAAGCGGCTAAAAACACTGGCAGAGATCGGCCGGGTTATAAAATCAAATTCTTTACAGAACGATATAAAGCTGAAAGACTTGCGGGCCGCTTTTTTGCTTAATAAACGCGTCTTGAACACCAAACAGATTAGGTTCGACAGCAAGGACGTCAAAGCTAATTTTGCCGGAGGTGCCGACCTCGGCAACCAACAATGGGTGCCCGGCAATCGCTTAAGCTTAAGGCTCTCCCCTGACGCAACCAAAGGCCTGGCTAAAGAGTTTAGTCTCTTCAGAGATAAAGACGGCTGGTTTGAATTGACGGTTGAAATGACTGGTTCCCTGACAAAACCGGTGCCAAAACCAATTCTAGACAAACCCATTGAACAGGCTCTCGGTAAAATTAAGCTGAAGATTGAAGCAAAAGAAGTAGAGATCAAACAACAGGTTCAGACAGAAATAGACAAGAAGGCCGAGGCAGCAAAGAAAACCATTGAAGACGAAGCCAAAAAGAAACTCAAGGAACTTATAAGGTTCTAATTGCGTCATGATGTGGTGGGAGGAAATAATATGAAAAGAGTGACTGTTATTATGTTTGCTGCCGGCTTGATTCTTTGCTCAATTGCTTGGGGCGAAATCAAAGACCCGATCAATCTTCCCATAGATAAGCTCTACGCTACCCCGTCCAAAAATTCAAAAGTGATTTTTGACGTCCCGATGGAGGTTAAGCTCCTGGACGTTTCTCCAGACATTAACTGGTATAAAGTAAAAATCTCTTATAGTTTCGGCCCTTTTAAAGCCACTCATATCGGCTGGGCCGAAATTCCTATCGCCGACACACTCGTCGAAAAACACATTGTTTCTCAATATAAAAAGATCCTTGCCGAAGAGTAAAACTTGTTAAATCTCGCCTAGCTTGTTATAATCGTTACAGTGATACCTATGAAAGAAGAGCTAATAAGCCTCCTTAAACAAACCGGCGCCGTTAAGTTTGGCGATTTTACTTTGTCTTCCGGCAAGAAAAGTGATTTTTATGTTGACTGTCGCAAAGTCACCCTCCATCCGCAAGGAGCTAAGTTAATTGGGAAAATCATTCTCGATAAGATTAAAAAATTAAAAATCGACGCTATCGGCGGGTTAACCCTCGGGGCTGACCCAATAACCTCGGCCATTGTTACTCTTGGAAATATACCGGGTTTTATAGTCAGAAAGAAAGCCAAAGAACACGGCGCGCGACAAAAAATTGAGGGGATTATTGAAAAAGGCTGGCGCGTTGTTATTGTTGAAGATGTTACCACCACTGGAACCTCGGCCCTTCAAGCCATTGAAGCCGTAGAAGCAATCGGTGTTAAGGTTGTCAAAGTAATTTCTGTGGTTGATCGAGAAGAAGGCGCGGCTGAAGCTTTAAAAAACTACGCTTTTGAACCGCTCATTAAGAAAGGTGAATTAGATACGCCCGCGTAGCTCAGTCGGTAGAGCATTTCCATGGTAAGGAAAAGGTCGCCGGTTCAACTCCGGCCGCGGGCTGTTGACATTAAATGCAATTTTTTGGTATAATCACTGAATTGTATCAGCAGGTTCACGTAAAATAACAGGAGGTAGTAAAAATGGCAAGGGAAAAGTTTGAGCGAAAGAAACCGCACATAAACATAGGAACGATTGGACATGTAGATCACGGCAAAACCACGTTAACATCAGCAATTACAAAATATTTATCGACGAAGGGGATGGCCAAAGCCAAGGCTTTTGATGAGATCGACGCCGCACCAGAAGAAAAGGCCCGCGGCATCACCATTGCTATTGCACACGTAGAATATGAAACAGAAAAAAGGCACTATGCCCACATCGATTGTCCTGGTCACGCTGACTATGTCAAAAACATGGTTATCGGCGCCGCTCAGATGGATGGAGCAATACTGGTTGTTTCCGCGGCTGACGGACCTATGCCTCAAACTCGAGAACACATCCTTTTAGCCAGACAGGTAAACGTTCCTGCCATGGTGGTCTTCCTTAACAAATGTGATATGGTCGACGACAAAGAGCTAATTGAGCTGGTTGAGGTTGAAACCAGGGATTTGCTTAATAAGTATGAATACCCTGGCGACAAAATTCCTATTATTAAGGGCTCGGCCCTCAAGGCCATGGAAGATCCTTCTGGAGAGGCAGGAAAAGTTATCCAGGAGCTGTTAGATGCCGTTGACAACCACATCCCGGAACCAGCAAGAGCGTTAGACAAACCTTTTCTGATGTCGGTTGAGGATGTTTTTACCATCACCGGGCGTGGAACGGTAGGCACTGGCAGAATCGAACGCGGCAAAGTCAAAATAGGTGAAGAGGTTGAGATTGTCGGTCTTGGCGCCAGCAAAAAAGCTGTTGTCACCGGCGTTGAGATGTTCCGCAAAACATTAGACGAGGGAATGGCGGGCGATAACATTGGACTGCTGCTAAGGGGTGTGACCAAAGAAGAGATAACCCGCGGCATGGTTGTAGCCAAACCCGGTTCCATCAAACCACATAAAAAGTTTGAAGCTCAGGTTTATGTTCTTACCAAAGAAGAAGGCGGCCGACACACTCCGTTCTTCCCTGGATACAAACCGCAATTTTTTATCAGAACAACCGACATTACTGGCGAGATAAAACTGCCGGATAAGGTTGAAATGGTCATGCCGGGAGACAACATTATTATGACCGTTGAGCTTATTGATGAGGTTGCGATTGAGGAAGGACTTCGTTTCGCGATCCGCGAAGGAGGCCGAACGGTCGGCGCCGGAGCTGTCAGCAAAATCATTGCGTAATCTTCCAGAATTAGAAGAAAACACCTTTGAAAATATTGAGGAACCAGGGAGCGGAGCTGTCCCTTTTTCTTTTATCCATTCTGTGGTTCACACCATACTTAAAATTGTCGGCGGCTTTGCCATTACCTCTGTCATAGTCGCTATGTCGTTTGTTTCATATGACTACATCATGACCCGCCACGCCTTTCCAGCCCAAACTTACATAGGCAACGTCGACGTTTCCGGCCTAACGCAGGGGGAAGGCATAGCTAAACTAAAAAGCCTTACCTTGGCCCAAATCTTTTCACCATTAATCACTCTTGAGACAGACAACGCCAGCTTTTCATTTGCTCCGGATGAACTCGGCGTGTTTGTCTTATATCAGGATACTGTAACAAACACTTTTAAAATTACTCATAAAGAAAATTATGTTGCCGAGTTAAAGGAACGGATTGCCAAAGGAGAATTTGTTACCCCTCTAATTTTAAGCATTGACGAAACCCGGCTTAAGGCTGTGCTCGAAGAGCTGGCTAACGAGATCCGTTCGTCCCCCAAAAACGCCACGATGCTCTTATACGAAGAAACCGGAGGATACCACATTGAGTCCGAGGATCTGGGAAGAGAATTAGACGTTCACAAGAGTGTGGATATTTTTAAAACTGCTCTAAACCAGGGAAAAACAAGCGTCCCTTTGGAGCTCGATTTCACTTACCCGCACGTAAGAGAAAAAGATTTGCGGGCTCATCCCCCCGCTTACCGCCTTTCTGCTTACACCACTTACTACGGCAAGCACGATTCGCCCAACCGCATTCATAACATAAAACTGATCGCCTCCTGGATTGACGACACAATCCTGATGCCTGGGGAGCGGCTTTCCGTTGCCGATGTTATAGGTGATGTTACCTCGGAAAAAGGCTTTAAGCAAGCTTTTGTTATAGTCGGAGGAGAATTGGTCCCCTTATTGGGTGGCGGCGCCTGCCAGGTTGCCACAACTCTTTTTAATGCCGTGGCGCTGGCAGACCTTAAGGTTTTGTCCCGCCGCAATCATTCTTTTTATTTCAGCATTTATCCTCTGGGCAGAGACGCGGGGGTATACCCGGGCCAGCTCGATTTTCAATTTAAAAATGATTCCGGCTATCCAATATTAATCAAGAGTGTCTATACCAACAAAAGGCTTTCTTTTCGACTTTACGGCACTCCCGACGGTAAAAAAGTTGAGTTTTCCCCTGTCTCAATTCTGGGGCTCAGTGGGGGCAAATATGTGCCTATGTCTCTTGGGCGCGTAATTGCCACCGATGTTCCATTTAAGACTTTTGTGACCAGGACTGTCTGGGACAAAGAGGGCAAAGAAATAAAAAAAGAAGTTATTAGCAGCTTTTACAAACTTTACGGGGAAAAAACAAACGTACCGGTCAGACGCCCTGAGCCAAGATGAGACAAAAATCAATACTCCGATCATTCACCCTTTCAGGGATCGGCCTTCACTCAGGGGGAAAAACAACAATTATAGTTTCCCCTGCCCCGGCTAATGCCGGGGTTGTTTTTATTCAAAAAGGAGTAAAGATCCCGGCCTTAATTTCAGAGGTCAAACAAACCGGTCGCGGGACAACGCTTAAAGGAATAGCAGTAGTGGAACACCTCCTGGCTGCCATTTTTGGCCTTGGCATTGACAACCTTCAAATAGAAATACGGGGGAGTGAGCTCCCAGCCATGGACGGCAGCGCCGCTCCTTACGTAAAAGCTCTACGAGCCGCTAAAATTGTTGAACAAGATGTCGAAAAGACCATATTAATTCTGTCGCAACCAATTAAAATTATTGACGGTGGGTCTTCGCTCGAAGCACGGCCCTGCCGTGGATTTATCATCAATTTTATGGTAGACTTTCCTGGGGTTGGGGAACAGCGTTTGTCCTTTAATCCTCAAAACCAGCATTTTGATAAAGAGATTGCGCCCGCCAGAACTTTTGGTTATTTTGAGGAACATGAAGCTCTCAAGAAGCAAGGCTTGGGTTTAGGCGCAAGATACGAAAACGCCCTTGTTTTAGGAAAAGACGGCTGTATAAACACGCCTCGCTTTCCTGATGAAATAGTACGGCACAAGATTCTGGATTTGTTAGGCGATTTAGCCCTTCTGGGCCGGCCTCTGCAGGCAGAAATTGAGGCCGTTAAATCTGGACATAAGCTAAACGCTGAATTAGTAAGGAGACTTTCAAAAGCATGACTGTTTTAAATATAAATGAAATAGCAAAAATCATCCCGCACCGCTATCCCTTTCTATTAATTGATAAAATTATCGAGCTGGAAGAGGGTAAGCGGGCCGTAGCTATCAAGAATGTCACTATGAATGAGCCTCAGTTTCAAGGACACTTTCCCAACCACCCTATTATGCCGGGCGTATTAATAATGGAGGCCCTGGCACAAGTTGGCGTTGTTATGGCTCTGCGCACAGCTGGGAACGAAGGGAAGCTTGTTTATTTTGCCGGCATTGATAAAGTACGTTTTCGTAAGCCTGTTGTTCCTGGTGACCAGCTTCGGTTAGAGGTTGAAACCCTTTGGATAAGGGGAGCCTTAGGAAAAATGAAAGGCCGGGCTTTAGTCGGAGACGAATTGGTTACCGAAGGAGAGTTTATGTTCTCGCTGGCAGACAGGGAAGCGGGGGGGGTACAAATCCATCCGACAGCCACCGTTCACCAATCGGCCCAACTGGATAACAACGTTGAGGTTGGCCCCTACGCAGTAATTGGCCCGGAGGTAATAATTGGCGAAGGGACAAAAGTCGGCGCGCACTGCATAATTTCAAAATGGGCCGCCATAGGCAAAGAAAACGTTATTCACCAGGGGGTCTCTATTGGCGCTGCGCCACAAGACCTAAAGTATAAAGGAGAAAAAGGCGAGATAATTATCGGCGACAAAAACATTATCCGCGAATTTGTCACTATCCACCTGCCTACCAACGGGGGCAAAACAGTTATTGGCAATGAAAATTTTATTATGGTCCACGCCCATATCCCCCACAACTGCAAAATTGGCAATCAAGTAATAATTGGCGGATATGTTGGGTTAGCCGGGCACACCGAAATTGACGATCAGGTAATTATCGGGGGGTTGGCTGGCATTCACCAGTTTGTGCGCATTGGCCGATTGACTATGGTGGGAGCACAATCCAAGATTTTAAAAGATGTGCCGCCTTTTATGTTGGTTGACGGGAACCCGGCTCAAGTAAGGGGAATTAATTCCATTGGCTTACAGCGCGGAGGCCTTTCTAATGACGCAATTAATGAAATCAAAAAAGCTTTTAAGTTTATTTATGAATCGGGATACACCACATCAGAAGCTGCCAAAGAAATCAGCAAAAGGCTGCGGCCACTGCCGGAAATAGAACAGATTCTTGGCTTCTTAAATGAAGAAAGCAAGCGCGGCATCAGCAAAAAGACAGCCCTTGAGCTTGAAGCCGAGGAATTAATTTTCCCAGAAATTCCTGAGTTAGGAATATGAGAAAGATAATGGTCTCAGCCGGAGAAGTTTCCGGGGATATCCACGGGACACACCTGGTCCGCGAAATTAAAAGACTTGACCCCAACATCTACTTCTTTGGCATGGGCTCTGAAAAACTTTTGGCTGAAGGCGTTGACATAAAAGTGGATATCACTAAACGCGGCACCGTCGGTATCTTTGAGGCCATCCCCAACATCATTCCTGTTTATCTTGCCTATAAAAGAATGGCCTCGTTGCTGAGGCAAGAAAAACCAGATCTGCTTATATTAATTGATTCCCAGGGGATAAACATGCCTCTGGCCAAAGCGGCCAAGAAGCTGGGGATCAAAACAACTTATTACATCGCACCTCAAGAGTGGCTGTGGGGCACAGAACGAGGGGTAAAAAAAGTTTCTGAGACAATTGATTTGATTATTTCAATCTTTGAACAAGAACACAAGGCCTACAAGCGGGCCGGAGGGAAGAGCGTCTATTTTGGGCATCCTCTAATCGACATCGTTCGTCCGGAACTTACCAAAGAAGAGACCATAAGCCAATTTATTGGCAAAGCTTCCGGCCCAATTATTAGTTTGTGCCCCGGCAGCCGCCCACAGGAAATTAAGGGGCTATTCCCAATCCTGCTAAAAGCTGGGGAGCTTATTCAAAAAGAGATCCCTAATGCCAAGTTTTTAATTCCTGCTGCCTCTACGGGAATGATCAAAGAAATTTTCAATCTAATCAGTGAAGATTTTCGACCCAAAGCGGTGGTAGGGCATACCTACGATATTCTTGCGGCCTCTGACCTGGCCATCTGCACCTCTGGGACCATCAATTTAGAAGCCTCAATCCTAGACACTCCCAATATTATGGTTTATAAACTACATCCTCTCACCTATTGGCTGGGGAAATATGTTTTAAAACTTGGCGAAAAGCTAAAATACTTTAGTATGCCCAACATGCTGCTGGACGAAAGAGTAATCCCCGAATTGGTTATGCGTGACGCGAACCCGTCAAAGATTGCCGCGACTGCCATGGCGATTTTGAAAGATAAAAAGCGGCAGGAGCAAATGAAAACTGATTTTGTCGATTTGAAATTGAAGCTCGGCCAACCCGGCGTTATCTCCAGATGCGCCGAGGCGGTAACAGCCCTCACCCTGGATATCGGATAAGTCGCCACATATGGAGGCCTAAAGGTCTCCGCTACAAGCTTTAGGACACCCTCGGGGTTGATTTGTATTCGCTAATCACACCACGCCCTCTCCCTTTGGGAGAGGGCCGTTAAAAAACCTTTCTCTTAGGAATAATAAATGATACAATAAACAGTAATTATGCCAGTCCCATTTTTTGATATTACTCGACAAAACAACCCTCTTAAAAAAGAGCTGGACAAGGCTCTCTTGGATGCAGCTCATTCTGGCAAATACATTCTTGGCCCCAATGTTGCTGAATTAGAAAAAGAATTTGCCATCTACTGCGGGGCAAAGCATTCAATCGGCGTAGCCTCTGGAACTGACTCAATTGAACTTGCCCTAGTGGCCGCAGGCGTAAAACCAGGCGACGAAGTTATAACCTCTCCCTTTACCTTTGTAGCAACAGCCGAAGCAATCGTGTATTGCGGCGCGACCCCCGTTTATGTTGATATTAACCCCCAAACATTCAACATAGATGCCTCAAAAATTGCTACTAAAATAACAAAAAAGACTAGGGCGATCCTCCCTGTCCACCTATTTGGGTTAGCTGCTGAAATGGACAAAATTGTTGATATAGCGCAAAAAAATAGCCTTGCGGTTGTAGAAGATTGCGCGCAAGCAACCGGCGCCCAATACGCAGGAAAAAGGGTCGGGAGCTTTGGCTTAGGCGCCTTTTCCTTCTTCCCTACTAAAAACCTAGGCTGTTTTGGCGATGGCGGAGCAATCACGACCAACGACGCACCAACAGAAAAAGAGGTCAAGGTGCTGCGTAATCACGGCAGCCGCGAGCAATATCGCCACAACGTTATTGGCTTTAATAGCCGGCTGGACGAGCTACAAGCAGTGATCCTTAGGATAAAGCTCCCATTGCTGGACAGCCTAATAGAAAAAAGAAGAAACAACGCAACTCTTTATTACGAACAGCTTAAGGGCATTAAGCAAATAGCTCTGCCCTTTGAGCCGGAACAGGCCAAGCACACCTATAACCAGTTCACCATCAAAGTTAAAGACCGGGACAAGCTGCAAGCACACCTTAAGGCCCAAGGCGTTGCTTCAATGGTTTACTACCCAATCTCGTTGCATCTACAGGAGGCCTTTGCGCACCTGGGACACAAGGCTGGGGACTTTCCGGAAAGCGAAGCTGCCCAAAAAGAGGTGTTGTCTCTGCCCATTTTCCCGGAATTAAGCAAAGCAGAGATAAACGAAGCCTGTTTCGCAATAAGAGAGTATTTTCAGCAATGAAAAAGGGACGCGGCCTAAAAATAGGCGTAATTGGCGTCGGCTCCATGGGCAAACACCACGCCAGGATATTGTCAACCCTGCCCGGAGCAAAGCTATTTGCTGTTTCAGACATCAATGAACAAGTTGCCCGGGAAGTTGCCGCGCGATACGGCGTTGAGGCTTATCCAAACTACCAAGACCTCTTACCTGTTGTTGATGCTGTTTCAATCGTCTCGCCAACTGCCACGCATTACGAAGTTGCTATTGATTGCCTAAACGCCAACAAGCCGATTCTCGTAGAGAAACCGCTGGCCAAAACTTCGGAACAGGCCAAAAAAATGGTCGCTCTGGCCAAAGAAAAAAATTTGGTCCTGGCGGTCGGTTTAATTGAAAGATTTAATCCCGCCTATATAGAACTCCGCAAGCTTATCAGAAAAGAAAGGATCATCGGCGTCAACATTAAACGCTTTAGCCCTTTCCCGGACAGAATAACCGATGCCAACGTTATTCAGGACATGATGATTCACGACCTGGACCTTCTCTTAAGCCTTTTCCCAAAACAGGAAATTGAAAGCCTAAAAGCAGGGGGCAAAAAAGTTAAAAGCAATAAGCTCGATAAAGTTTCTGCCACCATTTTCTTTACTTCTGGCATTATTGCCACCGTTGAAGCAGATCGAGTTTTTGGCAACAAAACAAGAAAATTTGTGGTTACAACAGAAAGACACCTGATCGAAGCCGATCTTTTAAACAAAAAAGTATACGTAAGAGACCTGCAAACGCATGTGCCCAGCGCTCACCACACCAAACAACAGGATCAATTAACTGCGGAACTTCTTGACTTTATCAAAGCCGTTAAAAGCGGGACTACGCCAACCGTAGACGGGGAGGCCGGGTTCAAATCTTTAAAATTAGCCGAGGAGGTAGAAAATAAATGCTCTTAACAATTCTTTCCTTTATTCTCGTCTTCACCATAATCACTCTTGTTCACGAAGGAGGCCACTTTATTGCTTCAAAAAGACAAGGAATCCAAGTTCATGAATTTGGCATTGGCTTTGGCCCCACCCTTTTTTCTTTTTCCAAGAACAACACAACTTATAAAATAAATCTTCTGCCAATCCTTGGTTATGTAAAAATCGCAGGGATTGACATTGATGATCCGCAGGAAAAGCAAATCCCTGAAGCAGAAAAATATTATGCAAAAAGCCCTCTGCAAAAATTTAAATCTATTTTTGCCGGCCCCTTTATGAATTTAGTGCTGGGCTTTATTCTGTTCTCACTAATTTATATGGTCTCCGGAGCTCCGGCTGGTGTTTCTAATGAACTTGCCGTGATCTCTCCTGGCTCTGAAGCCGACAAAATCGGTCTCCGGACAGGCGACCGCCTGCTTTCTGTCGATGGAAAAATCTTTGCTTCGCCAGAAGAAGCCGTAGAGCTGATTCACCAAAGTGCCGACAAAGAACTTGTGCTGGGCATTGAAAGAAACAACTTTAAAATTTCGGCCAAAGCAACCCCAAAATATAATAAACAACTAAAAATTGGCCTAATTGGCTTCTCTTTAAAACCCATTTATAAAAAGATCAATCCATTTGTGGCAATATATTACGGGTTAAGAGACGCGCTTGGCCTGATGTTAACAATTTTGCTGTTACTCAGCCGACTCATTGTGGGGAAGCTCTCATTCTCAGATCTTGCCGGCCCTGTTGGCATTGCTCAAATTACAGGCCAATATGCTCACCAAGGCTTCCTCTCTCTAATAAGCTTCCTGGCCTTTTTTAATATTAATGTCGCTGTTTTAAATCTACTCCCATTACCAGCGCTTGACGGGGGAAGATTGTTTTTTGTTGCCTTAGAGTATATCCGCAGAAAACCGATCAGCATAGAAAACGAAAATAAGGTGCACCAGGTCGGTTTATTTGTCCTTCTTGGCCTGTTAGCCATTCTAACGGTAAATGATTTTCTTAGGATTTTCCTTCGCTAACTAAGCAGCTCTTTTTGCTGCTAAATAGCCATTTTTCATCAGCATGGCGATAGTCATGGGACCAACTCCGCCAGGAACAGGGGTAATATAAGCCGCCTTCTCGCTAGCAGATTCAAAATCAACGTCTCCAGTCAACTTCCCAGCCACCCTGTTCATCCCTACATCGATAACTATTGCTCCATCTTTTACCATCTCACCATGAACAATCCCCGCGCTACCAACAGAGGCAACTAAAATATTCGCCCTCTTTGTTACCGCTCCAAGATCCCTGGTCCTGGAATGGCAAATGGTAACTGTGGCATGCCGCTGCAACAACATTAAGGCTACCGGCTTACCGACAATATTGCTCCTGCCCACAACAACAGCTTCCTTTCCCCGTATTTCGGTGCCTGTGGACAAGATTAACTCAATAATACCCTCAGCCGTACAGGGTAAAAAAAGCGGACTCTCACCCTTTAATAATTTCCCCATATTTATAGGATGCAATCCATCAACGTCTTTCACCTCCGCAATCTCGTTGAGCACATTAATGGCACTTATAGTATCGGGCAAAGGCAATTGTACTAGTATCCCATGTATGTTGGCATCACTATTTAATTTCTTTACTATGTTAATTAGGTTCTTCTCGTCTATGGATGCGGGTAATCGGCAAATCTCACTTTCAATGCCTACCTCGGCACACGCCTTCTCCTTGTTGCGGACATAAATTTGTGAGGCTGGATCGTCACCAACTAAAACTACACAGAGCTTTGGTGATACCCCCCTCTCCTTCTTAAGCCTGCCAATGTCCTCTGCCACTTGCCCCCTAATCTTCTTTGCCAACACGCTTCCATTAATTATATTTACCATAAAGTTATCCACACCCCTTATCCACAGGCCCTCATCCACCAAAAATGGACACGAGCTTGCGGGTAAATTATTTTCCTACACAAAAGTTCTCAAAAATTGAATTTATAACTTCTTCAGAAACCTGTTCGCCAGTAACCCCACCCAAAGAAACAATCGCATCTTTGAGATCGATACAAATTAAATCAACAGAAGCTCCCTTTCTACAACATTCAGCAGCGTTTAAAAGTGCCCTTTCCGCGCCTCTTAAACATTCGGCATGTCTTTCGTTTATCGCAACAGAATCATTGCCTGCCGTTTCACGCCTATTAGTTACCGCCAAAAAGAGCCCCTGCTTTAACTCCTTTATCCCCTTGCCAAACAAAGCAGAGACCTTATACCCCTTTAGCTTAACTTTACACCCTAAATCTGCCTTATTCAATATAACAATGCACTGTTTTCCCTTAGCCCTCTTAATTATTGATCTATCTAATTTGTCAAGCTGCTTTGATGCATCAATAACAACCAAGGCAAGGTCAGCAGCTGCAAGCTCTTGCTCTGTACGTTTAACGCCGAATTGTTCAGCCTTATCCCTGGGATGACGCAACCCCGCCGTATCGACAATTCTTAGTGGCAACCCATTAATATTAATAGTCTCCTCAATCGAATCTCTGGTTGTTCCTGGAAGATCTGTCACAATGGCCCTATCTTCTCCCAACAAGGCATTCAACAAGCAGGACTTACCTACGTTAGGCTTACCAACAATAACCGTGGCCAATCCTTGGCGATAAACCCTACGAAGCTGTGTATCCCTTAACATATCACTAATCACTTGAGTGTGAGCATTTATCTTTCTTATAACAGCATCATAATTAGTCTTTGGGTAATCATCAGGAAAATCAATTCGGACCTCAAACTTTGCCAACATAGAAACCAGCTTCTGGCGTAATTCCTTAACAACTGCCGAAAGCCGCCCTTCCAGTTGTCGAACAGCCAGCCCTGCCCCTCTAGCTGATTGCGTATTTACAAGATCGAGTATTGCCTCAGCCTGCGCCAAATCAAGCTTCCCATTAAGAAAAGCTCTTTTGGTAAACTCTCCTCTCTGGGCTAACCTTGAACCTGAAGCAAGCGTTAAGCTAAGTACCTTTTGTACTATAGCCATACCACCATGACAATAAAATTCAACAACGTCTTCTCCAGTATAACTCTTTGGAGCCAACATCAGACAGGCCATAATCTCATCGACCTTATCTTTTGTCTTTGGGTCGATTACCCAACCATGAAGCATACGGTGACTTTCGATTTTTGTGCCATTTGAAGGTAAAAATAGAGTGATTAATGTCGCTTGCGCTTCTTCTCCGCTCACCCTTATAACTCCCACCCCACCACTACCCAGAGGAGTGGCGATGGCTGCTATTGTCTCATCCTGGGAATGTTTCACGTGAAACATCCCCCTAGTCTCGCGGCGCAACGATCAAGACGCGGTTTTTCCCTTCTCCTCTACTAAAGGTCGTCACAAGCAAATTCTCCTGTAAATATATATGAACAAGTCGTCTGTCGGCAGGAGTCATAAATGGCATCGCCTTTTCCTTACCTGTTTGAAAGACCTCTTCAGAAACCTCTTTGGCTAATCTTTCCAAAGCCTTCTTACGTTTTTCCTTGTACCCGTCCGCATCAATATTTACCCTAACACGCTCCCCGCTTACCCTGCCCATAACAGAAGAAACTATAATTTCCAGAGATCTTAAGGTTACCCCTTCTTTGCCAATGATCCGACCCATATCCTCCCCTTTTATATTAAGCTCAATTGATTCTTCTCCCCTTTTTGCCTCAACCATAGCCACGAAAGACATTTTATCTAAAATTTCCTGTAACACCTGTTTTGTGTCCTCTTCAAGCCCTTCACTCAAAACAACCTCTACCTCAGCCTCCTCGACCCCGATTACACCCAAAACACCTGATTTACCCTCAGAAATGACAGAAAACTTCACCTTATCTCTTACTGTTCCTAAAACCTGAACAGCGGCCGTCACGGCGTCTTCAACATTCTTCCCTTTCATTCGCAAAGTCTTCATTGTTATGCTCCCTTCTTTCCTTTATTAAGGCTCGGTTTTTTCATAATATAGTACTGCTGAAGCGCTCCCGCAACATTAGAGACTAACCAGTATAGCTGAACCCCCACAGGGAAACTCCAACAGATAAAAACAATAAACAAAGGCATAAACATCGTCATCATCTGAGCCTGCTGCCCACCAGCCCCAGGCATAGTCATTTGCATTAACAAAGTGGTTATTCCAACCAACAGCGCTAGAACAGATATTCTGCCAACTGGCGTATTAATCCTTTCCGGCTTACTCAGGCTGTTTGTATTACCCCAAGCTGTCATCGCCTTTACCACATCATCATCTTCGAGAATCAACCCAATTTTCCCCAAGCTCTCCTTAACCTTCTTGATATCACCCGCCCTCTCGGGGCTAGTTGACTTCATAACATCGTTAAACAATTTATCCTCAATCTTTAACACATCATTCCAAACATATTCTCCCTTACCCCCAACTATATCTAACTTAATAACATTCCCTTTCTCAAGCCTATCAACCAGAACATCAGACCTAAATTCAGTGGCCGGTATTCGGCCATTAATCCATAAAAACTTAGTATTGTTACCCGGATCAGAAGTAATAGACAGAAATGACGGGCTAAGAAATGCCCAAAATAGAGCCAAAAAGAACGGAATCTTAAGTAGCATAGGTAAACATCCGCCCAGCGGATTCACCCCCTCAGACCGATAGAGCTGCATTGTCTCTTTTTGCAACTCCTGAGGACTATTTTTATGCTTATTTTGTAGATCCTTCATCTTTGGTTGCATCTTCTGCATAGCACTCATAGCCTTAGTAGACGATAAAGTAAGCGGATAAAGCGCCAAATTAACAGCTAATGTCAGCCAAATAATGCCCCAGCCATACCCACCAAAATATGCGAAGAACTTTAAGGCATCCAACATCATATCAGACAGAAATTCCATCTTTTCCTCCTTAAATTAATCTGATAATTATCCTACACAACAAAATGTTTCACGTGAAACATTACGGTACAGGATCAAAACCACCAGCAAACCACTGATTGCACCGAATTAAGCGCTTTAACGCCAAAAAGACACCATAAAACAAACCATGCTTACAAATTGCATCTTCAACATAATAAGAACAGGACGGAAAGAACCTGCATCTGCCAGTAGAAAAGTTGATTTTTCTGTATAAAATAAACAAATTTCTAAGCATTACAGAGTAGCTTTGCTCTGATCAAGCAGTTATGAAGTTCTTTCCTGCTTTTAGCCAGTGAAGGATCGTCAGCAGGTCTTTCTGGGAAAACAACTAAATCTATGTTTTTTGCTATCTTATGCCTAATTTCACAATAAGCGGCACAAATAACACGTCGTATGCGATTTCTTTTACAAGCATTTCCAAGTTTTTTTGGTGTGACAACTACCAGACGAGAACAAGCCCTCGCGTTGTCCCTGGCAACTAAAGAGAGTAGGGGTGTGCTGCTGAAATACTGTCTTGTTTTAAGGGTTGCTTTAATTTCGCTAGCCTTCGATAGTCTTTCTGGTTTAGGGAGCAAGACGCTTTCTTCCCTTTTTTCTTCTCTTCGCCAAAACCTTACGACCGCCTTTGCTTTTATTTCTCTTTCTAAAACCATGCTTCTTTTTTCTTCTTCTAGCGTGGGGCTGAAAAGTTCTTTTGACCATTATTTGCGTCCTTTCTTCGAAAATTTTTCTTTACACACAACCGGATACAATTATAGTAGCTGGGGAGCCGGCTGTCAACTCCGACCAAAACCAGAACAGAGACAATGCTGAAATTAAATTAACGCTTGCAAATGTCAATTTGTTTTGCTAGAATCTTTACAGCTCTTTAAGATAATTACCTAATAATCCACACTGTGAATTGCATGTGGATATATTGTGCATAAGTCAAATTTTTGGCACCCTTATAATGTTAATTTTTAGTGTATTGATGGTTTTTTATAAGGTTTAGCTTTTGTCCCGGTATGTTGTGGATAAGTCAATATGAACACAGAAATAAGCCAAATTATGAATTCTATCTGGAGCAGGTTAATCCCCGCACTTGAGAAAAGTTTAAACAAGCCCATTTACGAAGCGCTAATTTCCTCAACCAAGCCTCTAACCATTATCAATAATAAACTTACAGTGGCCGTGCCCAACGAAATTGTAAAAGATTGGCTGTCAAAACATTGCATAACCCTTATGGAACAAGAGGTGAAAAGCTTCGGCCCAGAAATTTCTAGAGTCGAATTTGTCGTCGGCGAAACAGACTTATTCACCACGCCAATACTGGAAAGAGAGACCTCGCAACCTGAGAAAGCGACCATCCCAAGCAACCCATTCTTAAATCCTCGCTACACTTTTGAGACCTTTGTTGTTGGCCACGGGAATCGCTTCGCCCACGCCGCCTCGCTGGCAGTGGCGGAAGCTCCGGCCAAAGCCTACAACCCGCTCTTTTTGTACGGGGGGGTGGGGCTGGGCAAAACCCATCTTATGCAAGCAATTGGCCATCACGTCAACGACTCAAATCCAAAAGCAAAAATTCTCTATATCTCTTCAGAAACATTTATGAATGAATTAATAAATTCTATTCGCGACGACAAAACCCTGAAATTTAGAAACAAATATAGAAACATCGATGTTTTATTGGTCGACGATGTCCAATTTCTCGCAGGCAAAGAAAGAACCCAGGAAGAATTTTTCCATACATTTAATGCTTTGTACGAGGCCGGCAAACAAATTGTTTTAAGCTCCGATCGCCCGCCGAAAGAGATCCCAACCTTGGAAGAAAGGCTGCGTTCTCGTTTTGAATGGGGCTTAACTGCGGACATACAATCCCCAGATTATGAAACCCGCATCGCTATCTTAAAAAAGAAGGCCGAATTAAGCGAACTAAAAGTTTCAGACGAAATCCTATCCTATATCGCCAGTAAAGTTGTCTCAAATATTAGAGAATTGGAGGGGGCCTTAATCCGAGTAATCGCCTTTGCTTCATTAAATGCCAGCGAATTGACAACCGCCCTGATAGATAATGTGTTAAAAGACATTTTCTCACCCACCAAAGCCGGCCAGGCGGGTGTTTCTATTGATTTTATTAAAAAAGCCACGGCTGAATATTACAACTTAAAAATAGATGACCTGTCCGCGAAAACAAGAACAAAAGATATCGCTAGCGCCAGGCAGGTTGCGATGTATTTGGCCAGAGAAAACACCGGAGCTTCTCTACCAAAAATAGGAGAAGAGTTTGGGGGCCGAGACCATACCACGGTTATGCACGCCTGCAAAAAGATTAAATCAATTATAAAGAAAGACCCAAACACTAAAGAAGCGGTAAAAAACATCACCGAAAAAATGAGAAATTATGCACCTTAGGTTGTGGATAAGATTATGTGAGAAAGGTTATACACACCATCCACACTATGCTTGTGGAAAAAAATTATCATTATTTCGTGGTTTGGCTAAAAAAAACATCTTATCCACTTTTACACAGGCTCTACTATTACTATAAATTATATATTATAATACTAGGGAGACAATAAAAAGTGGATAATGATAAAATAAAATATAATTGGAGGCAAAGATATGGATTTTAGTTGTAATAAAAAGGATCTGCAAGCCGGTGTTGCCGCAGTAGATAAGATAGTTACCACTAGAAGCACTTTACCTATTATTGGTTATGTTCTTTTTGAAGCGAACAAACAATGCTTAAAGGTTTCGGCCAATAATCTTGAGATTGGAATTGAATTGGGCGTTAAGGCCAGCGTCAATAAGGAAGGGGCAATCTTGGTTCCTGCAAAAACTTTAAGCGGGATAGTTTCCAAGTTACCGGACACAAAAGTTTATTTTAAGCTGACAGAGAAGGGGACCATTAAGATCTCCTTTGATCAATCAAATTTTAATGTTCATACTTTACCCCCAGATGAATTTCCGGTATTACCCAAAGTTAAAAACGGCAAATCGTTTATTATCAACTCAAAAAAATTCATTGAGATGGTTAGGTATACGATTTTTTCTGTCTCGGCCAGCGAAGATAAATATGTTTTAACCGGTGTCCTGATGGAATTTGGCAAGAAGGGTGTGGGGGTAGATAATTTTAGGATGGTTTCAACGGATGGTTACCGTTTAGCTAAGAGAGGGGAAAAAATACAATTAAATGATGATATTAAGGGTAGTGTAATTGTTCCAGCAAAAACACTACAAGAAATATCTAGGATTATTGATTTGGAAAAGGGTGAGGAAGAGTTGGAAATAACTTTTTCTTCCGAACAAATTTCATTTAAGTTTAAAGATGTATATTTAGTTTCAAGGCTTATCCAAGGGCAATTCCCTGACTATAAACAAGTTTTACCCAAAAAAACAAGCACCAGCATTACAATTAAGACTAAAACATTATTAGAATCAGCGGAAAGGGCCGCGGTTATTGCCTCGGGGTCTGCCAACATCGTTCGGTTTGAAGCAAAAGGGGGAAAGGTGCACCTTTTTGCCAGCACACCGGACGTTGGGACCGTGGATGAAGTGTTGGAGGTTGAAATAGTAGGAGAAGCAAAAACACAAGTAGCTTTTAATATTAGATTAATTATTGATGTTTTAAAAGTTATTAGCACAGAGAATACTATTATTGAAATTTGTGAAAATCTCGGGCCCGGAGTTTTAAGGGAGGATAAAGGGGTAGACTACACATATATAGTAATGCCCATCAGGACGCAAGAGGTTGCTTAATGGCGAAGAAGCTTGCCGACATTTTTGATGGGATGGAGTTGGGCTTGGGGAGGACCATTAAGCTTTGTAACTTGCTCACTTTATGGCAGAGTGTAGTTGACGATCGGGTCGGGAAGCGCACCGAAGCTGTAAAGATTAGAAATAAAACCCTGTATATTTCCACCTCGTCGCCAACCTGGGCGCAAGAGTTAAGTTTTCTTAAAAAGGAAATCGTTGAAAAGTTTAATGATAAGGCCGGTAAAGAAGTTATTTGTGACATTAAATTTAGTTGCGGAGGATAAGAGATGAACAAGAAAAGCGAAGGAAAGACAGACGCATTGTACGACGCATCGAAAATTAAAGTCTTAGGTGGGATTGAGGCGGTCAGAAAACGTCCTGCGATGTACATTGGTTCAACCAGTAAGGCCGGGCTGCACCATTTAATTTACGAGGTTGTTGACAATAGCATTGACGAGGCTTTAGCCGGCCACTGTGACGAGATAAACATAACGATTACTAAAGATAATTGTGTTGAAGTAAAAGACAATGGTCGCGGCATCCCTTTTGACATCCATAAAGAGACAAAACGCCCGGCGGCCGAAGTTGTTTTGACGACGCTTCATGCCGGAGGGAAATTTGGTGATTCGGTTTATAAAGTCTCTGGCGGGCTGCATGGGGTCGGCGTTTCTTGTGTTAATGCTTTATCGGAATGGATGGAAGCAGAGATCTTCCGTGAGGGGGAAACTTATCTCCAACATTTTGACAGAGGCAAACCCAAAAATGAAAAAATTACCAAAACCGGTAACAAAGAAAAGCACGGGACAACGATTACTTTTAAGCCCGACGCGGGAATATTTACAGAAACAGTTTTTGAAAAAAAAGTCGTCGCGCAGCGCTTGCGCGAGCTGGCCTATCTTAATAATGGCGTAAAGATCGTTTTTACCGACGAGAGAGAAAAGGATGAAGACTTAAAAACAGAGGTGTTTAAGTTTGACGGAGGAATAGCCTCTTATGTTGAACATCTAAACGAAAAAAAGGAAAGACTCTATAAGCCGCCGGTTTCTTTTGTGGCAGAGAAAGAGCATGTCTATGTTGAGATCGCGATGCAGCACTGTAAGGATTATTATGACGAAAACATCTTCTCTTTTGTTAATTGTATTAAAACAAAAGAAGGGGGGACCCACGAAGTTGGTTTCAAATCGGCCTTGACCAAGGCGATTAATAATTATGCCAAAAAAAACAACCTGGCCAAAGAGGAAGAGGCTTTTTCCGGCGACGATGTCAGGGAAGGCTTAACCGCAATAATAAACTTAAGGGTTCCGGACCCGCAATTTGAAGGGCAGACAAAAACGAAGCTTGGCAATAGCGAAATTAAGGGGCTGGTTGATTCAATTGTTACAGATAATTTAAATGCTTATCTGGACAAAAACCCGGCAGCGGCCAAAGCAATTATTGAGCGGGCCCTGGTGGCTTACCGGGTGCGCGCGGCGGCCAGAAAAGCGCAAGAGTTGGAAAGGAAAAAATCAGCCCTGGACACCGCTTTGCTTCCGGGGAAACTGGCCGATTGTTCGGAAAGCAACGCGGAAAAATGTGAATTGTTTCTTGTTGAGGGGGACAGCGCGGGCGGGTCGGCCAAACAAGGGCGGGACCGCCGTTTTCAGGCGATTTTGCCGTTGCGCGGTAAAATCTTAAATGTTGAAAAGGCGCGAATTGATAAAATTTTAACTTCAAATGAAATCAGGACCATGATCACGGCCATCGGGCCCGGCGTTATTTCCGGGCTAAGCGGCAGTGGGACAAAAGAGGAAATTAGCGACGAAGAATTTTTTAAAAATCTTAATTATCATAAAGTTGTAATTATGACCGACGCTGACGTGGACGGGGCTCATATCCGCACCCTGCTTTTGACCTTCTTTTTCCGCTATGCGCGCAAGATGATAGAGGGAGGGCACCTGTATATTGCCCAGCCGCCGCTCTATTTGGTTAAAAAGGGAAAAACAGAAGAGTATGTTTATAACGACAAAGAGCTGGAAAAGCTGATGAAGAAAATTGGAAAAGAAGGAACACGTTTACAGCGCTATAAAGGTTTGGGGGAAATGAACCCAGAACAACTTTGGGACACAACCATGAACCCGGAAACCAGGACATTGCTTCAGGTCAAAGTGGAAGACGCGGAAGCTGCGGATGAGATTTTTAAAATATTAATGGGGTCGGAGGTTGAGCCAAGACGATTGTTTATCCAGGAAAATGCGAAGTACGTGACACGGCTGGACATTTAAACTTGAGGAAGGGAAGGGAAAATGATGGCAACAGAGAAGGAAGACAAAGAAGCAAAACGCGGTAGAGGTAAAAGCATCCCCAAACAGGACGAAACAAAAATTGTCCCGACCTCCCTGGAGCAGGAGATGAAAACCTCATATATCGACTATTCCATGAGCGTTATTGTGGGCCGCGCTTTACCTGATGTGCGTGACGGGTTAAAGCCGGTGCATCGCCGGATCCTTTTTGCCATGGAGGAGTTGGGCCTGCAACCAGGCAAGCCCTATAAAAAATCGGCCCGTATCGTTGGTGAAGTGCTGGGTAAATATCATCCTCACGGGGACTCAGCGGTTTATGAATCAATGGTTCGCATGGCTCAGGATTTTTCTTTGCGCTACATGCTGGTTGACGGACAGGGAAACTTTGGCAGTGTTGACGGAGATTCTGCCGCAGCCATGCGCTACACCGAAGTGCGCCTACATAAGCACGCGGTGGAAATGCTGGCCGACATTGAAAAAGATACAGTAGACTTTGGCCCGAATTTTGACGAATCATTAGAAGAGCCCCTGGTTTTACCAGCCAGGATTCCCAATCTGTTAATTAATGGCTCTTCCGGTATTGCGGTCGGCATGGCAACCAATATCCCGCCACACAACCTGGAGGAAGTTATAGCCGGGACATCCGCTTTGATTGATAACCCGGAAATCACAATTGCCGAGCTGTCTAAAATTATTAAAGCGCCTGATTTTCCTACCGGCGCGTATATTTGCGGCAAGGCAGGGGTAAAGCAATCTTATGAAACAGGCCGGGGCATTATCACTCTGCGCGCCAAGGCAGAAACAGAAGAGGTCCGCGGCGGGAAGCAAGCGCTAATTATTTCGGAATTACCTTATCAGGTTAACAAGGCCACGTTGATCGAAAACATTGCCGAACAAGTTAAAGATAAAAAGATAAAGGGGATATCGGATTTGCGCGACGAATCGGATCGCGACGGCATGCGTATCTATATAGAAATTAAACGAGACTCCAACGCCGACATTGTTTTAAACCAGCTTTATAAACACACAGAACTGCAAACCACTTTTGGCATTAACATGGTGGCGCTGGTTAACGGCATCCCCAGGCTGCTGAATTTAAAACAAATTCTGGAACAGTATGTAAAACATCGCGAGGAAGTTGTTACCCGCCGCGCCAAGTTTGACCTGCGCAAAGCGGAAGAGCAAGCACATATTTTAGAAGGCCTGTTAATCGCGCTGCAGGACATTGACGGGGTAATTAAGTTAATTAAAAAATCAAAGTCTGTAGATGAAGCCAGATCCGGGCTCATGAAGAAATATAAATTATCACAAATTCAAGCCCAGGCCATCCTGGATATGCGGCTGCAAAAACTGACGCAGCTGGAAACGACAAAGCTGGAAGACGAATTTAAAGCGCTGAAGAAACTGATCGGAGAGCTAAAAGATATTTTAGGCAGCAAGAAAAAGATCTTAAAAGTGGTTAAGGCGGAACTTGAAGAGATCGGGCAAAAATTTAAGGGGGGCAGGGAGACCAAAATTGCGGGAGAAGCGGAAGAAATAGAAGAAGAGGCGCTAATTGAGGAAGCCGAGGTGGTTATCCTTATAACCAGAGATGGTTATGTTAAGCGGTTGCCAATTTCTGCTTTCAGAGCACAAAAGAGGGGGGGCAAAGGGGTGGCCGGTATGGCGACCAGGGGAGAAGATGAGATTGATAAGCTGTTTACCTGTTCAACGTTGTCCCACATATTATTCTTTACTAACAAAGGCAAAGTATATAAGGTTAAGGCCTATGAGTTGCCAGAAACCTCGCGT
>Ga0209343_10001014_pt1 | contig 38800 bp, 40 predicted proteins | sample RifCSPlowO2_02_FD_184026 | JGI IMG/M metagenome (GOLD analysis project Ga0209343, IMG submission 184026) | Groundwater microbial communities from Rifle, Colorado - Rifle CSP2_plank lowO2_0.2 (SPAdes) (version 2) | ecosystem: Environmental > Aquatic > Deep subsurface > Groundwater | place...
AAATGTGATTCTTGGCGGAGAGGGAGGGATTCGAACCCTCGATACCCTTTCGGATATACGTCCTTTCCAGGGACGCCGTTTCAACCGCTCGCGCACCTCTCCAATAAACCGCCTACCGACAAATTACTAAAGAGAACCGACAGCTGGCAATACTCGCTATATCGACTTATACACGAATATGCTCAACATGGAAAAAAGCAGCGACGCGTACAGCGCGTATGTGCCAACCGCCATGAGGAGCGGAGAAGATAGAACCGCGCCCAAAAGAAGGAGCCCCAGACCGACTGATTGAAAAACCATCTTGATCTTCCCCGCCCAGCCCGCCTGGATTTCAACCCCCCGAAACCGTTTGCGCCAAAAGGCGCCGATAATGATGAGGAGTTCCAGAACAATGATGGCGAGAGCAAGCCATTGCCCGACAAATTCCGACACCACAATTACCGCCACCGAGCCGATAAGGAGCTTGTCGGCAAGCGGGTCATACATCTTCCCCCAGTCGGTGATAAGTCCTTTGGTTCTCGCGAGCGCGCCGTCCACCGCGTCTGAAAATGCCGAGATAATAAAGAACGTCATTCCCCACGCAAAGTGGTTCGTGACGAGAAGGTAGATGATAAACGGGATGGTCACAAACCGGAACGCAGTGATGCTGTTTGGCGTCACGATTGGCGGCAGGAATTTAAGCACCGTCACCGCGATGAGGCGGTCGGTAATCGTCACCTGCGGCGAGATTTCTTTGGTGATGAAACGGTCCACGATATGGGGAAGCGTTTAGCGTATAGCGTTTAGTGTCTAGGGAAAGCGAGAAAGGCATTCTAAGAGATTGGACTGCCAAGAAGAGCGGCAACACGCTCCTCCGCGGGCGGGTGGGTCATGAACAATTTTGTCATGCCGCGCACGGCGCGGGAACCGAAAGGGTTTGAGATAAAGAGGTGCGCGGTGGCATTGGATGCGTGCCGCATAGGAGAATTGTAGGAGGAGATTTTTTTAAGCGCCGAGGCAAGGCCTTCGGGGTAGCGGGTTAGGAGCGCGCCGGAGGCATCGGCCAGAAACTCGCGCTTGCGTGAAATCGCAAGCTGTATGAGCGTTGCAATAATCGGCGAGAGAACAATAAACACGACGCCGACAAGCATAAGAATTGCCTGCGCCTGTCCCCCGCCGCTTCGATTGTCGCGATGCCCTCCGCCAAAGCCCCACAAGCGGCTTCGGATAAACATGTCGGATAGAATCGCGATGAGACCGACCAAGACCGCCACAAGAGTAGAAAGTAAAATGTCCCGGTTCCCGATGTGCGAGAGTTCGTGAGCGAGAACGCCCTCCAGTTCGCTCCTATCAAGCACGGAGAGAAGTCCGGTCGTTACCGCCACAGCGGCGTGATCTTTGTTGCGGCCGGTGGCAAAAGCATTTGGCGCCGGTTCATCAATGACATAAAGCCGCGGCTTCGGAAGTCCGGCGGTTATGGCGAGATTTTCCAGAACCCGGTGAAGTTCGCGATACTCTGTCTCGTCCGCTTTGCGGGCGCGAGAGAGCGCCAGAACAATTTTGTCGGAGAACCAATAGCTTCCGACGTTTGAAAGCACCGAGAAAACAATGGCAACATAGAGAATCGCCGAATTGCCGTAATAATAGGAAAGGAAATACCCAATCCCGACAATGACCGCGAGAAAGAGCCCCATGAGGACCCAGGTCTTTCGGATGTTTTTTGATTGGTGGGTGTAGAGGGAAGACATGGGGAATCCTCTAGCTGCCTCTAGGTGTTAGCTTCTAGAAAAATTCAAAGAGACTCAAAAAAGCTCGCATGTGATTAAAACTTAACCGCAACCGGCTGTTTCGCCGCCGCTTCGTCCGCCTCTAGCTCAAAGAACTCAATCTTCGCGAACTTGAAAAAGTTCGCGACGAGGTTATTGGGGAAACTCTCTACGGACGTGTTCAAATCCATGACCGCCGAGTTGTAGAATCGTCGCGACGCCTGAATTTTGTTCTCGGTGTCGGAAAGTTCGCGCTGTAATTCAAGAAAATTTGTATTTGCCTTGAGTTCCGGATACGCCTCCGCAATCGCAAAGAGCGACTTCAGCGCTCCCGTAAGTCCAAGCTCCGCCTGCGACTTCTCCGCGAGATTTCCCGCGCCCATCGCCGCCGCTCTCGCTGCCGTTACCTTCTCAAAGGCGGTGCTCTCGTGCGCAGCGTATCCTTTGACGGTATTTACGAGATTCGGTATGAGGTCATAACGGCGCTTCAGCTGGACATCAATGTCCGACCATGCCTCCTTTGCGCGGTTCACGAACGTGATAAAGCGGTTATAGGCAAACACGACCCACAAGACGAGGAGAACGATGATGCCGATGATGATGTAAAGCGTATTCATGTAGATTGAATAAACGAATAAAATGAAAGACTATGCCGTGGGCTGCTGATTCCTGCGTGACATCCATACAATGGCGGCCGATGCGATAGCCACAATAAAGACGACGCTCCCTATCTTACCTCCATAATCAAGCGCATCTGCTTGCGAGATTATATCCAATATCCAAAGGATGCCGAGTATCGCCGCCGTACAAACGAGTACCCCGAGGGTTGCCCAAAGTATGGTTTTCATATTTCCATTTTTATATTATATAAAGCCGACAGGAGAAGTATACCCCCACACCAGATTTTTACAAAGAGAAAAGTTGGTGTAAGGGTATAGCGTAAAACCGCTCTTGTGCGCGGTAACTGTGAGATTATTTCGTGAATTTGAAAGTGGAGAGAATTTCGTCAAGAAAATTACTCTTCCCGTTTTGCTTGATAGTAACAGTAAGCCCGTTCTTATTAACAAGAATCTCTTTGAACAAGGAACCCAAGTTACCTTCCCCATCAAACTGCACTGCCGTATAACCGGCGAAAGTTATCTGCCTCGCATCTGGCGCGTCAAATCGTTGACCCGCTGGTTCAAGCGTAGAAAAAGAAAGCGTCAGTGGTTCACAACAGAAGACTCTTCGCTCATTTTCCGCAATTATCACAAGTCCTGCTTCCTGCGATGCGGGATGTAAAATTTCTTTTGCCGCGTCGAAAGATGAGAAGGGTGTGTGGTCAGACGGATACCTAAACTCAAACCCGTACTTTTCATTGCGGTAGGTTTTCCAATCCAGACTATCGTTCGTGTTTACCTTTCCCGCACCATCTTTGGTTTGCTCGAAAAGATGCCTGTCCGTGGAGAATAGACCGAACGGATCGTCGTACTCGAACAAGACAACATACCCGCCGCCGAGAATGATAGCGGCGATGATGACCCAAACGATTGGCGTAAAACCTTTTTGAGTTCGAGACATAGATTATCTGACTTTTGATTCAAGCCGTAAAACACGGCGTTCGAGTACCGCAAACTCACTCCTGTCAACCTTCTGCTTCAAATCGGTTTTAATGATGCCGATATCTGATTTTATAACTTCAATATCTTCCTTCATTTGCCCAATCATTTCCGTATGGCTTTCCTGTGTTCTTTCCACACGATCAAATCTACGGCTTATCTCAATGAAATGCTCTCCCATGCCTTTAATGGCTCTCATATGCTCCTCGTGAAGGATACCGAGGTAGCGCTTCAAGTCTTCGGATGTATGGATTTCTTCCTTTTGCTTTTGTGAGCGTTTTTTCATCTGCATACTGTATCACATTTCTAACCAAAACAACACCGCCCCGCACTTTTTGAAAAGTGCGGGGCGGTGTTTTTGCCTTCGTTTTTCCTAAAAGCTAAAAGCTTCTTAATAGTCCATCCCTCCGCCGGGCATCGCGGGAACGGCCGCTTTCTCTTCTTTTGGCTCTTCCGCGACGGCAACTTCCGTCGTAAGGAGTATCGCCGCGGCGGAAGCGGCATTCTCAACGCCGAGCCGCGTTACTTTTACCGGGTCAACGATGCCGGCCGTCATCATGTCGAGCGTCATTTCATCCTTGAGCGCGTCGTATCCGTAGTTACCCCTGCCTTTCTTTACCTCCTCGACGATCACCGAGCCGTCGTCCTTTCCGGCATTAACCGCGATTTGGCGAAGCGGCGCTTCAAGCGCCTTTACAACGATGTCAAACCCGACTTCGAACTCTTTGGTGGTTTCGCTCTTTGCCTTGCTCTTCTCGTTTTCCAGCCAGTGCTTCGCTTTCTGCGCCGACTTGATGAGCGCGACGCCGCCGCCCGGGACAATGCCTTCCGCGATGGCCGCCTTGGTGGCGTTCACCGCGTCTTCAATCTTAAGTTTGAGATACTTCATCTCGGTTTCGGTTGCCGCGCCGACGCGAATCACCGCGACACCGCCGGAGAGTTTCGCAATGCGTTCATCCAATTTCTCAATATCGTACTTGGAATCTTCTTGCTCGCGCTGCTTTCGAAGCTGGGCAATGCGCGCTTCAATCTCGCTTTTCTTGCCTTTTCCGCCGACAAGCGTGGTCGTGTCCTTGGTCGCGATGACGCGGTGCGCCGTACCGAGCATGTCAAGCTTCATCGTTTCAAATTTGAGCCCAAGTTCGTCGGAAATTACTTGCGCGCCGATCGTGACCGCAATGTCGTGGAGCATCTCTTTCTTTCTGTCGCCGTACCCGGGAGCTTTGACGCCAAGCACGTTGAATGAACCGCGGAGTTTGTTTAAGACGAACGTCGTAAGCGCTTCTCCTTCAATGTCCTCGGCAATGATAACCAGGTCTTTTTTGCCGGTCTGCGCGAGCTTTTCAAGAAGCGGCAGTATTTCCTTGATGCCGGAAATCTTCTTATCCGTAACGAGGATTGACGGGTCTTCTTGCACCGCTTCCATGCGTTCGGCGTTCGTAATCATGTACGGAGACACATAACCCTTATCAAATTGCAATCCCTTCACTACTTCGTATTCAATACCGACTGATTGTGATTCCTCAACCGTAACCACGCCGTCCTTGCCGACTTTGCCGATGGTGTCGGCTATTTTTTCGCCAAGCTCCGGCGATTCGGCGGCGACGGCGGCGACTTGCCGTATTTCTTCCTTTGTCTTAATCGGCGTTGCAAGCGCTTTAAGCGCGTCAACAACCTTCTCGGCTGCGCATTCAATACCGCCGCGCACGCCCATCGGATTCACCCCCATGGTGGTCTGGCGAAACCCCTCTCCAAAAATCGCCTGCGTCAGAATAACGCTAGTCGTCGTGCCGTCGCCCGCCACGTCATTGGTCTTCTCGGCGACTTCCTTGACGATTTCGGCGCCCATATTCTCAAATTTGTCCTTAAGCGAGATTTCTTTAGCGATGGAAACACCGTCATTGGTGATTGTCGGAGAGCCATAGCTTTTCTCCAAGACAACGTTGCGCCCCCGCGGACCAATCGTAATTTTTACCGCGTTCGCGACCGCATCCACGCCGCGCTTCAGAGCTCGGCGAGCTTCTTCATTGTACAAAATAGTCTTTGCCATAATACTGGTTGAAGAAAATTTAATAATTTCGAATCTCGAATACCAAATCTCGAAAAACGACAATCTTCTATCGTTCCCGCGAAGGCGGGAATCCAGAGTTGATTCTGGTTCCCCATTTTCACGGGGATAACATTAGGAAATGTCAATTTTTCGATATTCAAACTTTGGTATTCGATATTACTTTATCACTGCGAGGATACTGGACTCCGCCACCATCTCGTACTCCTCCCCGTCTATCACAAGTTTGTCGCCCCACTGGAAAAGCACCTTGTCCCCCACCGTAACGCCCATCGGCTGGAGCACCCCATCATCATACTTTCCCGGGCCAACCGCAATGACTTCGCCTTTTTTCGCTCCGCGGTCCTCGCTCGCGGATTCGGGAATAATAATGCCGGAAACCACCTTCTCGCCATCGTTCTTGAGCTCACGCACGAGTACGCGATCACCGAGGGGACGTACCTTAAAATTACTCTTTGAGGCTGTAGCCGAAACTTTCTTTTGTTTGTTTGTCTTCACCATAGCGCTTTTAAGCTCGAAGTTCTAAGTTCGAAGAAGTTTCAAGCCCTAAAAAAATTAAAGTCTAAAAATTCTTCGAGCTTCGTGCTTCAAGTTTGGATGTTAACTTGTAAAACAAGCCATTTGTTGCCAAACAGCCCCATACACAAGGGTATAAGCGTGTGCAATTATAGCGGTTTTCGCGCGGTATGCAAACTTGACATGAGTAAATGGATATGATATCTTGCGGATAGTGACTACGCGTGTGTTTGTGGCGATTTCCTCACGGACAGTGTATGAGGTGGCGGAGTTCATGCTCTAGTACAACTTGTTGCGTCGTTTCAAAAGGCATGCTACACTCTTCCCCAATGCAGACTTTTCTCTCGGTGTTGCCATATATCCAAATCGGGTTATCCGTTTTGCTGATAGGCGCGATACTGCTTCAGCAGTCCGCGGCTGGCCTTGGGGGCGCGTTTGGCGATAATTTCAGCAGCGGCTTTCACACCAAGCGCGGGTTTGAAAAAACGCTTTTTACAACCACTATTGTCATTGCCGTTCTGTTCGCCGTATCTGCCATAACCGTCCTCCTTGCGCGATAACGGCGGCTTGGTGCGCTTGATGCACGTTTATTCTTGCGCTCGCAAACATCAATTCGCACTTTGCATTTTGCATTGAAGAGTCTTTCCTTGCATGCAACGGCTCACAGTAGAGGAGTTCGAGATTAAAGCATGTACCTGTGAAAAAAATTATAGACTTGCTCAAAAAACGCTATACCGTTCCCATACTCCGTGAGTGGGAGCGTGTGCTAAAAAATTTCTCCCCGGCAGAAAAACTCCTTGGCGCGGCGCTGGCCGTACTTTTTGCGGCAAGCGCGGCCGCTCTTTTGTACAACGTGAATGAATTGTTCCTTGTGGAAATTCCCGCGTCCGGAGGAGAGCTTCGTGAAGGAATCATCGGCTCGCCCCGATTCATAAATCCGCTGCTTTCCCTTTCCGACGCGGACCGCGACCTCGCCGCGCTTATCTATTCCGGACTGCTCAAGGCAACGCCGGAAGGAACATTGGTTCCCGACCTCGCGCTGCGATATGAGATCTCGGCGGACGGACTTTCGTACACATTTCATCTTCGGGAGGACGCCACGTTTCATGACGGAGCGGCGGTTACCGCGGATGACGTTCTTTTCACGCTCCAAAAAGCTCAAGACCCGGCGCTGAAAAGCCCGAAACGGGCAAATTGGGAGGGTGTTACGGTAGAAAAGATAAACGAGCGCGAGGTGCGCTTTACGCTTCGGCAGCCCTATTCCCCTTTTCTCGAAAACACAACCATCGGCATCCTGCCGAAACACTTGTGGAAAGATGCGGACGCGGAACAGTTCCAGTTTTCGCCGATTAACATGGCGGCCGTTGGCAGCGGGCCGTACCGGCTCGCGGAGGTAAAACGCAACGGACTTGGAATCCCATTTTACGTCGCGCTGTCCTCTTTTAAGGATTACGCGCTCGGGCGACCGTACATTAATCGCATCATATTGCGCTTCTATCAGAATGAGAAAGAACTGCTCCAAGGACTTGCCTCCGGAGAAATTGAAAGCGTGAACACCATTACTCCCAAAGCCGCAAAAAATCTGGAGGCCGGAGGTTATCGAATTGAACGAGCCCCGCTTCCGCGCGTATTTGCCGTTTTTCTCAATCAAAACAGCGCGGCGCTCCTTGCGGAAAAGGCGGTTAGGAAAGCGTTGGAACTTGCGGTGGACAGGGAGCAAATCGTGGAAAGCGTCTTATACGGTTACGCCGTCCCCATACATGAACCGGTGCCTCCAACATTGCTGCCGAGAGGAGAAGAAACTGCCACCACTACCGATGCAAGGCTTGCGGAGGCGAACAAGCTCTTGGGTATGGCCAAGTGGGCGCGGAACCCCGCGACAGGCATCAGAGAAAAGACAAAAGGCAAGGAGGTGCAGAAACTCTCATTTTCTCTGGCGACGTCCGATACGGAGGAACTTTTGGAGAGCGCGGAATTGCTTAAGGGCATGTGGAAGAACATTGGAGTGGAAGCGCGCGTGCAGATTTTCGGCTCGGGAGATCTCAACCAGACGATTATCCGGCCGCGAAAATTTGACGCGCTACTGTTCGGAGAAATCATAGGGCGGGACCTTGACCTCTTCGCGTTCTGGCACTCCTCGCAACGCAATGACCCGGGTCTCAATATCGCGATGTATACCAACGCGAAAGTAGACAAACTTCTGGAAGAAGCGAGGAGCGCGACGGAAACGGAAAAACGGGTTTTGGCGTATACGAAAGCCATTGACATGATAACAGAGGAGGCCGCCGCAATCTTTTTATACTCTCCGGAATTCATTTATGTGATGCCCCGCAACATAAAAGGATTCACCTTAAGCCGAACCAGTATTCCAAGCGAGCGATTTCTTGACGTGCGTCGCTGGTACATCAATACGGAAAAAGTGTGGGCCTTCTTCGCGGGCAATGCATCGTCACATAACCGGTGACCAAAACGAGCCAGTGCGGCGCTCACCGCGGAATGCGCACCCCAGACGCAATTTATTTATGAACAGATAATTTGAACGGAGGGATAGTCCCCCGCTTTTGATTTCCCAAGGTTTGACCTTGAATCGGGAAAAAGGTCGAATCTTGGTCCCTGAAATCAAAAAAGTGGAGGACGACCTGAAATTTGACCGCGGAATGGACTCCAAAAAAAACAGCAGAAACAGAAAGTACGCAAGACAGCGGGTGTATATCGCGCCCGGAACTTCGCCGCTAGAAAACTCCTTTAGAATCGGAAAAAAGAGTTCGTATGGCTGGAAACCGCCGCTCAATTCTTTTCATGAAGCGGCGGGCGCGAGCAGTGCGCATCATCGTGAAGAGATTACACCGCCCCCGCATTTTGGAAGAGCCCGCGCCTTTTTCTCGCTCCGGCGCCACCGGCACGCAGAGCGGAGCAGTCATGCTCGCGCTAATCAAACGCCACTGAAAGAGAGACTACCGCGCGCCGCAGGCGAGCAAGGGATACGCGCGTTAAAATCGATTTCTGTGCCGCCGCTTAAGGAAGATAGCGTCCGAGTCATATGTCTTGGCGGCGTTGAGGAAATCGGCCGCAACATGACCGTTGTTGAATTCAGAAGCGACATCGTGGTGATAGACATGGGACTGCAGTTCAACGATGAGAAAACTCCGGGCATAGACTTTATCCTTCCGAACACGCGCTACCTTGAAGAACGCGCGCATAAAGTCCGCGCGGTCTTTATCACGCATGGCCACCTTGACCACATCGGCGGCATTCCCTATCTCATGTCCCGTATTGGAAATCCACCGATGTACACGCGAAATCTTACTGCGCTCATGATAAAAAAACGTCAAGAAGAGTTTCCGCACCTTCCCCCGATAGACATGAGGGTCGTCGAGGGGAACAATCGCGTAACAGTTGGAGGCCTTCATGTCCGCTTTTTCGGCGTAACGCACTCTATACCCGATTCCATGGGCGTTATCATCGAAACACCGTACGGCAACATCGTAACGCCCGGCGATTACAAACTTGACCATGTTGTCGGGGTACCGACGGAAGAAGAAGAAGAAACGTATAATGCGCTGTCCAAAGACAACAATCTGCTTCTCCTCACCGACTCAACGAACATCGAAAACCCTGGGTTTTCCACACCGGAGCGGATTGTCGGCGAAAACCTCATGGAAATCGTCCGGGCGACGAAAACGCGCCTCGTGATAAGCATGTTTGCGTCCCACATCACCCGCATCGCCAAAGTCATTGAGGCAGCAGAAAAAAGCAACAAGAAGGTGGTGATAGAAGGCCGGAGCATGAAAAACAACGTTGATATCTGCATCGCGGCCGGACTCATTAAAGTGCGGGAGCATACCATTGTTCTGTCCACGGAAATCGGCGGCTACCCGCCGGACCGTATCATTGTACTTGCCACCGGCGCGCAGGGAGACGAGTTCGCCGCACTCACGCGGCTTGCCAACAAGAGCCACAAGCAACTGCGTCTCTCGGAGAATGATACCGTGCTCCTCTCCGCTTCCATCGTGCCCGGTAATGAAAAAGCCGTGCAAGATTTGAAGGACAACATCGCGCGGCATGGGGCAAAAATCATTCACTACCGCACATCCGACGTATACATCCATTCCACCGGACACGGCAATCGCGGCGAGATCGAGTGGCTGCACAAAAAGATCAAGCCAAAATTTTTCATCCCCGTGCACGGCACGCATTATATGCTTCGCCTCCACGCGGAGCTGGCACGCGAGCTTGGCATGCTGAAGCAAAACATCGTCGTCCCCGACAACTCAATGATTATTGAAATTAGGGACGGCGGAAAATCAATTACCGCGCTAAAAGAAAAGGCGCCCAACGGCCCCCTCATGGTTGACGGTTTCTCCGTCGGAGACATGCAGGAGGTGGTGCTTCGGGACAGGCAAATGCTCGCAGAGGAAGGAATGTTCGTGATTATAGCGAGCGTGAATTCGTCCACCGGAAAGCTAAAGAAATCTCCCGACATCATCTCGCGCGGATTTGTGTATCTCCGCGAGTCGCAAGATCTTCTGCATCAGACGCGCATCATCATCAAGAAAACGGTGGAAGAGGCGACTGCTGGCATGCATCCGATAAACTTTGAATACGTGAAAGAACAACTCACCGACGCGGTATCAAGGTTTTTGTTTCAGAAAACCGCAAAACGGCCAATCGTTATTCCCGTTCTATTGGGGGTGTAAGAGAACTCCAGAGTATAAAACATTATGAGACTGAATGTGAAAGAACTACTAATTTTGCTAAAACTCTATTCCATCCTTTGCTTCTAGGTCCGTTCTGGTCATTACTCGTTTCATATCGTATGTTCCGCCATTCATCCCTGCGCGGAGCGCAGGGAGCTCTGGCGGGTCATTAGAAATGCCAAACTTTGAGCATAGATTGAAAATATTAGCCAAGTTTCGGAACAAGTAATTTTGTGAAATGGACTTTCCGCAAAAATTACGATAGCATTGAGCCATGAATTTCCCCAAACTCACTTTCACCGCCCAAATTTTTAGAGAAGGAAGACAATATGTGTCTTTCAATCCAGAGTTGCGTGTGGCATCGTGCGGAAAGACGGCCGACATCGCGAAGGAAAATCTAAAAGACGCTATCCGCGGTTTTCTTTTGTCCGCTCACAAGAAAGGAACGCTTCACGATATCCTTGAGGATGCGGGTTTCGTAAGGCGGAAAAATTCGTGGCGCGACCCTGACCTCATCTCTTTTGACCGCGTAACTGTATCGGTGTAGCCCGATGCCTAAAATCTGCACGATACATTATCGCAAACTGGCGCGCGTATTCGAGCGAAAGGGTTTTGTATTGGACAGGCAGGAAGGCGACCATCTCATCTATGTTCGGAAGGATATCAAGCGGCCGATAATTATTCCGATGTACAAGTCAATTCCGGTTTTCATTATCCTGAACAACTTAAAAACTGCGGGCATTTCTCGTCAGGAATATCTCGCGCTTTTGTAGTTTGCCCTTTGTTTGGTTTTTTGTGCGGTCTGTGCTTTGGGAAATTTAGCGCCCCATACGGTATACTGTCTCCATGCACTTTCGACCGCGCATCTTCTTTTCTCCTCTCCCGATTATTTACATTGTCTCCTTTTTCTTCACCCTGCATGCGGCAGTGCCGGTCTACATCAACTCGTCTTTCCTTTCAACCCTTATTTCGGAAAAATACGTCGGTCTTATTTACTCCGTCGCGGCCCTGCTTGCCATTATCGCGCTCATCCTTATCCCCAGACTCCTAAAACTCGTGGGCGATTACTTTGCGACGCTTCTCTTCATCGTCCTCGAGATTGTGGCGCTTATCGGCATCGCGTTCTTGGAAGACGCGAATCTCATTATCGCGCTCTTTATCATAAGCTCGGCGCTGATTACCCTCATTTCGTTTGATTTTGACTTGATTGTGGAGGGTTTCTCAAAAAACGCCTCCACCGGAAGCATCCGCGGTCTCTACCTTACGTTTGCGAATGTGGCGTGGATAATCGCGCCGACGCTTGCCGCGCTTCTTCTTGCCAACGATGCGTACTGGCGCGTGTACCTTGCGGCGGCAATCATTTTCATCCCGGGACTTTTTATTTTCGCGGGCAGGCTTGAAAGCTTCAAGGACCCGCTGTACCGGATGCTCCATTTTAGAAGAGCGTTCGCGATTGTGTGGCACGACAAGAATCTGCGCTACATTTTTAGCATTTCATTTTTACTCCAATTCTTCTTCACGCTCATGGTCATTTACACTCCCCTGTATCTTCATGAGTATATCGGTTTCGAATGGAAAGAAATCGGGCCGATGTTCTCCATCATGCTCATCCCGTTTCTCCTCCTTGAAGCGCCGCTCGGACATCTTGCAGACAAGATACTCGGCGAAAAAGAACTCCTCATCGCGGGATTTTTCATGATGGCCCTCGCGACGGGAGCAATATACTTCTTCGCCGCGCATTCCTTTGCGCTCTGGGCAACGATACTATTTATGACGCGCGTCGGCGCAGCCTGCGTCGAAATTATGACGGAAACGTACTTCTTCAAGAAAGTAAGCGCCGGCGACGCGGCTATCATCGGGCTAAACAGGAGCGTTCGTCCGTTTGCCGGACTCATTGGCCCGCTCGTCGCAACGGGAATTCTTGTTGTTGCCGCGCTTCCCTCTCTTTTTCTCGCGCTCGCTGTACTGATGCTTTTTGGCATTCCGCTTGCGGCCGCACTGAAAGATACGCGTTAACTTGAGAGAAATGTAGCGAGCCGTTGACCTTTAACACTTAACCAGTAACTAATAGTCGACAGTTAAAAGTTACTCTTCTTCGCTCCCTTCCCGTTTCTCCATTACTTCTTTGTGTGTCCCGTCTTCGCAATTGCATAGCGTGAGCGTTTCGCCTTCTTTTTCGCAATCCTCCGTCTGGCACACGCCGGGGTTGCTGGATTCCCCTTCGCAGCCTCCGGCGCAGATATAGTGTGTCATAAAAAAATCAGTACTTAATAATTAGTGCTTAGATTATAAACATGAAAAATCTTCATGTCTATCTACTGTATAAGTTCACTGCCTTTGGCACTCCCTACCATATAACTCTTCGGGGTACCCGGTAATGCTCCGGGGCCTCCACGGGTGGTAGTAGAGTCTCGAAGACTCGACTCACTACGAGGCACGGCACGCACTGTATCTTGTTATCGGGGTACTGGGAATTGAACCCAGGCCTTACCCACCCCATGGGTAAATACTGCCGTTATACGATACCCCGTTTTCTCCCGTACACTGTGCCCCGTAGGAAGTTTCCTCTCCCACTGGGGTACTGCTTTTACCTGTCCCGTAGCATCTGCCTTGGGCAGACTGCTATTGGGATACTATATCCTGTTGTGAGAGATTTGTTGAAACCTCTTTCATTTTGCTTTATCAACGCACGCGCGAAGCTCTTCCGTTTCAATCCATTCGCACTTCTCCGACGACTGTCGCTCACAGCGCGCGTTTTTGTAGCACGCGTACTCTGCCCTGAATTCGCACGTAGTGATAACTTCCTCGTCCGCGCAAATTTGCCCGCTGCAACCAGTTACGATACATGTTTTCGCCGCCGGAGGTTGTGCCGCCAGCATCTCGAACCTGACAGGAATCCGGAGCGCATCCGTATGTTCGGGAAGCTCTGATGGATTTTCCTTTTCGAGGAGGAGCGTCCCCCCATCGTGCGGGAAAAGGACAAACGTAAGCATTGCCTCGAACGGAACGAATTCGGTCGTCATCCACTCTCCTTCGGCTTGTGCCACTCCGCGCGCTATCTCATTTCCTCCGCTGTCCAAGAGCTTCACCGGAAACGACGCTTCAAAAAACCAGTTTCCCCGCGCCATGCCTTTCACCATAAGAGGGCTCGTTATTGCCGCGTTGGGGCGTGGATTTGAAACGCGAATGAGATTATCTTTTTCAAGCTCGTTGCCGATATCTTCGCGAAAGGTTTGCCCTTCCTGCGTTCGGCATTGACGCGGATAGCTTTCCATGACGGGGAAACCTGCCGCGGTACATTCGGCAAAATTTGTTACCACGGGTTCTTGATTTCCACCCAAAAAGTAGAAAGCTCCGGCGATAAGGAGCACCACTACGCCAATGATGATTTGCCGCAATCCTTTTTGGCGGCGACCACCGGGTATTTCATCTGACATAACGCCATTATATCACTTCCCTCCGGGGCATAAAAAGCCTAACCAGTTTTTGCACTATACACAGCTCAAATATGAAGTATTCACTATAGATGTTAAAGTATTGCTATGAAACCGAAGTTTAGTTTTTTGTATCTACTTTTACTATTTGCTGTCACAACCGCTTTATTGTATTTTGGTTTACCTTTTTTTCTGCAAGAAGATACCACCGGGGGATTTGCTGGAGTTGCTGAAGGTTTCGCGTATATCATCCTCTGGGGTCTGATATTTTGCTATTATCTAATGAGGAAATGTTTAATTTGGGTTTTTAATCGCAGAAATAATCTTACAGATGTTAAAATTGTCAAGAGGAAGGCAACTTGGTTGAGTTTAGTTCTTACTGTTATTTTGGGTGTCTCTGTTGTTGTTTCGATATTTGTAGTGTTGTAGTGACAGGAGTGATAGGTTAGCACGGTGTAGTCTGCATCTCCATAACTCGTAGCGACACACCTGTAAAGAGAAATTATGGAAGTAGTTTTTCTATTCTTACTCCAAGCAGTCTGATTTTCTTACGCTTAGGATTCTCACGCCGGTCAAGAAACGGGAAGAACATTTGCGTAACATTACGGCGAAGCGTTTCTGCGTCAACGGCAGGCTCCGGTAGCGTGCGAGAGCGCGATACCGTTTCAAAATCCGCAAACCGAACCGTAAGCACGATCGTACGAAAACTTTTGAAGCCGCTCCTCGCAAGATACCGCGCAAGATTCCTCGCCTGCCGCTCAAGATACGGAAGCAGAATCTTCATCTCCAAGGAATCTTCAGGAAGCGTCTCCTGTTCTCCGATTGATTTTGCTGGTGGTGCATGCGCAATGACCGGTGAATCATCCTCTCCGCGAAATTTTAAATACAACTCTTTCCCCCACTTGCCGAACATGCCGCGAAGTCTTTCTTCATCCAGTTTGCGTGCATGCGCGACCGTGCGAACGCCAAGATGTCTCAATCTTTCCTCCGCTTTCGGCCCGACTCCGGGGATTTTTCGTACGTCAAGCGGCGCAAGAAAATCAAAGACCGCATCCGGCGTAACTACCGTCAACCCATTTGGCTTTTGAAAATCCGACGCAATTTTCGCGATAAGCTTATTCGGCCCGATGCCTATTGAGGCGGTTAATTGTTCTCTTTCCAAAATGTCCTTTTTAATCACCGCGGCGATCCTCCGCGCCTTTTTGAACGAGCTGGCAAATGACAAATCAAAGAAACACTCGTCAACGCTTGCCCGCTCGAGTGCCGGCGGTTCCATTTCGAAAAGATTCTTTTGAGTCTCTCGCAAATGTTCGTGAACAATATGCACGATTTTCTTTGAAACCTCACTGTACTTCCGAAATTCCGAGGAGATGAAAACCACCGGTGGCAATCCTTTCTTACGCACTTCTTCCGAGAGCTCCCACGCTTTGCGAATCGGCATCGCGCTTCTGATGCCGTAGCCCCTCGCCGCATAGGTTGCGGTGGATACGACTCCGCGGCCTTTGCCTCCCTGCGGATCCGAGCCGACGACTATCGGCGTGCCTTGAAGGTACGGCCGATTGCGTTCTTCAACGGCCGCGAAAAACGCATCCATGTCCAGGTGAGCGATAATGCGCATGTTGTTAAATATACGAAAATACGAATTGAAATCCAACGAATGACTGCGAATGGAAGATTCTGATTTCACTATTATTCGTACATCGTGCGCTTATTTCACCTATAAGCAGATGGCACACTAAAAAACCCTCCCAATGGGAGAGTTCCTTAGTGAGGTCCTGAATCCTATCAGTCTTGTTACATACTGTCTGACCTTCCCTTGCGGTACAGCCATCGGATTCTAGACCTCACCTCTATTGTACTCCTTTTTCAGCTAGTCAAAGGCAAGTTATCCACACCCCTATATTATCTAATTACGGCCACAATTCGAGCCGGAGAAGATTCTGATTTCACTATTAGGGGAAACGCCTCAACAAAGAAATCCTTGATTTCCAAAAACGCCTCAAGATTAGCGAGGTTTTCCATGATGAGAATACCAGCGCCAAGAAGAATTTTATGGACCGTGTAGGGTATTTTGTCTGGGCTTGGTGTATCCATTCCAACCATTTTTATCCTGCGCTCTGCAAGTTCTTCTGCCAGAGCCTCCGTCATCACCGGAAAGTCGGTGAGATAATCTTTGTCGCGATATCTCTTCGAAAAGCCGGTGCAAAATAGAACAACGTCGCCCTTTTTAATCTCACAATCTTTCAATAGTACGGCATCTATCTCTTTCCGCTCCCTCGCGTCTATGCACATCCCTCTTCCGCGAAAAGATTCGAGAGGCAATTCATCAATCCGCTTTCCATCTTCAATAGTATGCGCCGGCGCGTCAATGTGCGTACCCGCGTGCATCGTCGTTTCAAGTTTGTGGTCGGCATATCCATCCTTTGAAACCGAGGCAATCTGTTTTAGTCCTGACTTCGGGTCGCCAGGATACGCTGGCATGGAAGCGGTAAATGGATGCGTAAGGTCAATTATTCTCATGGCACAACTTTGAATAGTTCCGCACGTCCGCGAGCAAATGCTAAAAGTATTTGAATGGCGGATAAATCGGAATTTTCTCCTTTTCAGCATCAGTTTTTGAGAACCAGCCTGCTTCAGTCTTTCTTTTTCCTTCCCAAAATACGAAGGTGTCTTTTGTGTAGAAAGATTTATCTGAAAGCTCACTCTCATAAACGAGAATAATTTCGTGATTGCGCTTGCCGCGATAGGTAAAAATGTTTTCTAGGGTCTCCGAAAATCGAAGATTCCGCGTATCACACCCAAGTTCTTCCCTCATTTCGCGCCGAATTGTGTCTTCGCCTTTCTCCCCAAATTCAACATGTCCTCCAAGCGGCCGCAGAAATCCCTGATTCTTTACCTCGTCAAATCCGCGACTGAAAAGGAGTTTTTCGCCGTTTCGCACGATAAGCATGGCCTTAACAACAATAGCGGACATGATGTAGGAAATATGATGGGACTGTTGCCGAATAGCGTTTTTGTCACTTTTTGTCCAAAATAACCCTTATTTCTGCGTGGCAAAAACGACGATTTTGCCATTCGGCAACAGTCCCATGATTTGCGAATGGTTTTGTTGAACTATTCAAGATATGGCTCAAAATAATGCTATCTTTGGATTGGCAGCTGGAAAATAACTTTTTTGAAGATATGGCGTAAACTCCGCTCGTCCTATCCCTGTGCAGGAGCACAGGGCGTTCGGCGAGCGGAGTTTCCTTTAAGAACCCTCGGTTCTCAACGCTCGCTCGCAGACTCGCTCACTGCTCTCCTCCACGGGGAAACTACAGTTTCCCCGCCCCCTTTCGCTGATCCGCCATTCATCCCTGCCTAGGAAGGCAGGGAGTTCTGGCGAGTCATTAAAATAAGGATATCTTTAATGAATTATTCAGTAAAGCTTAAGAGCGACACTACAGGGCGTTAAACCCTGTGGGTCGCCAGCGGCTCACGAATACTCCGTGCAATTTAACCCTGCGCAGAAGCGCAGGATGTCGAAGTTCGATGGTTGTTGAGAGATTAGCGGTCATAAGAACTTTTATGAACTGAAGAAGACAGAAACTGTCGTGCATACAAGCCCCACTTTACTTGGGTAAAGTGAAACAGAATGAGATGGTTACAAAACTATTTTTAAGCGAAATTTAGGACTTTTTGTTCGAGACGAGGAAAGCCAGCAAAATGATTGAGGCGTAGCCCGGCTACGACGAAAATCATTTTGCGCCAGCTTGACGAAGTATCGGACAAAAAGGACAAATTGCAGCAAGAATAGTTTTGTAATCATCTCAATGCTTCTTGTCCGCGTTATTCTGCGTGTCGTCCGCGCGTGTCTTCGCTGGATGAAAAATCAAGAGAGCAGGAGCTCACGCAATATCGCTTGCCAGTCTTTGTCGGGCTATCATCAAACACGTGCCCGAGATGTGCGGCGCATTTTGCACAGGTAATTTCAGTCCTAGGCATACCCTGAGAGGTATCCAAGACTTGGACAATCGCTCCCGAAATCGCCTGCTCAAAACTCGGCCAGCCGGTACCAGAATCAAACTTCGCATCAGAAGGAAAAAGCAAAGCTCCGCATACAATACATCGATACATCCCTTTCTCACGATGATTCACGAATCTCCCAGAGAACGGCGCCTCGGTTCCTTTTTCTTGCGTTACATGGTACTGCTCCGGCGTGAGTTTCTTTTTGAGTTCGTCATTTTGCATAAAACAGTATGGGAGCGCTTCGTATTATATAATTGCGTCGTTCGGTCGGAATGGAAGCGCAAAAAGCCGTTTCTATTTTCTTCCTCACTAGCAAGTATAACATTTGATTGCGCCCATAAGATATACTATATGTATGCTTGCGCTACAAACAAAACGCATCATCGGGGCACTTATACTTATTGCAGTTTTGGGTCTTATCGGATATTTCGCGCGAAGTTGGCTAGAAACGTATCTTAACGAAAGAGAACGTTCATTTGACGAAAAAATTGCACTGCTGCAGGAACAAATAGCCGTACTGGGCGAGCGGGTGCAAATGCTTTCTGGAGAGAATTCGCGTGTGGCGCTTTCCGTCAAAGAGCTTGAGAACAGAAAAGAGGTTCGCGAAAAGTCGCAGGACGAATTGTTGACGGACGCGGTTGCGAAAATTACGCCGTCCGTTGTATCCATCGTCGTCAGCAAGGACCTCCCCCAACTTGCGGTAGAGTACGTGAACCCATTTGGCAACGACCCTTTTTTCAAAGATTTCAACTTCCGCGTCCCGGTGTACCGGCAAAAGGGGGTTGAACGTCAGAAAATCGGCGCCGGTACTGGATTCATCGTTTCAAGCAATGGCTATATTCTGACCAACCGCCATGTCGTCGCGGACGAGGGCGCGTTCTATACCGCGCTCCTTTCGGACGGCGCGCAGAAGAGCGGACGTGTCGTGTTCCGCGATACGGAACATGATATCGCACTTCTTAAAGTTGACGGCGGCCCGTTTCGCGCCGCGTCGCTCGGAAATTCCGATACGCTGAAACTCGGGCAAACAGTCATCGCCGTCGGCAACGCGCTCGGAGAGTATAACAATTCTGTTTCCGTCGGAATTATCTCGGGGCTCAATCGTACGCTTGAAGCAAGCGACGGGACACGCATGGTGCGTCTCGCAGGTGTCATTCAAACCGACGCGGCCATCAATCCGGGCAATTCGGGGGGGCCCTTGCTTACCATGGACGGCAAAGTCATTGGTGTGAATGTTGCAACGGTAATTGGCTCAAACAGCATCAGTTTCTCAATTCCCATTAACGTGGCAAAAGGACTTATTGGTACATATATTACTTTTTAGCAAAATTATGACGGCCGTCATAATTTTGCTAAAAATCTTGGTGTTGTGGTTGCAATAGGTTCTTCCACCCTGCTATCGGTTTGCGCGGGAAAAGAAAAGACGCTAGAGTATAAATCGTGTACGACATCAAAGACAGGAGGCTCACGGAAAAAGGAAAGAAACGCATTCTATGGGCCGCAAAGGATATGCCGGTGCTTCTTTCGCTTCGGAAAGAATTTGCAAGAACCAAACCCTTCAGGGGCATTCGTATCGGCGCGTGTCTTCACGTAACGACAGAAACTGCAAATCTCATGCTGACACTTCGGGCTGGCGGAGCAAAAGTGCGGTTGTGTGCATCAAACCCGCTCTCAACGCAAGATGATGTGGCGGCGGCGCTCGCGCTCGAATACGGCATAGAAACATTCGCCAAAAAGGGGGAGGACAATAAAACGTATTTCAAACATCTGAACCAAGTGCTTGACCAGAAGCCGCATCTTACGATGGATGATGGGGCAGACCTGGTGTCGGAAATCCATAAGAAGCGAACGAATCTCATTAGAGCAGTCGTTGGTGGAACGGAAGAAACCACTACCGGCGTGATTCGTCTTAAAGCAATGGCAAAAAGCGGAGCGCTTCGCTTCCCTATTCTTGCCGTGAACGAGGCGCAAACAAAACATTTTTTTGATAACCGCTACGGCACCGGACAATCAACTATTGATGGCATTATCCGCGCGACAAACGTACTTCTCGCCGGTACAACCTTCGTCGTCGCCGGTTACGGCTGGTGCGGCAAAGGGGTCGCAAAACGCGCCGATGGCTTAGGCGCGCGCGTCATTGTAACGGAAATAAACTCGGTGAGAGCGCTTGAAGCCATGATGGACGGTTTTCGCGTCATGCCTATGAAGGAGGCGGCAAAGCGCGCCGATATTATCTGTACGCTCACCGGAAACCGCGACGTTCTTGATACGCCCCATTTTGAAGCGATGAAGGACGGATGCATTATCGCGAACTCCGGACACTTTGACGTAGAAATAAATCTGAAATCGCTACAGAAGCTTGCCACGCTCACCTCTTCCCCGCGCACTCTTGTTGATGAGTATACCTTCCCGCCTCTTCGGCGAGCAGGTAAAAACGGAAAGCGTATTTTTGTCTTGGGAGAAGGCCGTCTCGTGAACCTTGCGATGGCTGAAGGACATCCGGCGTCGGTCATGGACATGAGTTTTGCCAATCAAGCGCTCGGCGCGAAGTTTATTTTGGATAACAGGGGCAAACTTGAGAACAAAGTGTACGTCATTCCCGAAGCAGTTGACCGAGCGATTGCGGAAAGGAAGCTTCGGGCTCTCGGCGTCAAAATCGATACACTCACGCCGGCGCAGGCAAAGTACTTGGAAAGTTGGGAAGAAGGAACGAGCTAACGCATAATATAGAATAATAAGGAATACTGAATTATGGAAGAGAAGAGGAATTCTTTGTGGCTTAATTCATAATTCTTACTTCATAATTCATTCCTATGCAACGTACTCGCGCACTAGTAGTCGGCTCGGTGGCATTCGACCTCATTTTCGGCATCCACGGCAAGATTCAGGATGAGATTTTAGTTGATACACACGGGAAACTCGGACGACAAAATCTCATGTTCACGGCCAAAACACGCGAGCACTTTTTTGGCGGTACGGGCGGGAACATTGCCTACGGACTCGGACTTCTCAATAAAAAACCGATTCTGTTTTCTCTGGCGGGAAAAGATTTTGATGGAAGCGGCTACGGCCCGCACTTTAAACGGGTGGGGGTGGATTCCCGAGTCGTTGTGAATGGAAAAAACTGGACGGCAGTCTTTTACGGCATGTCGGATGAGGAAGGCCAGCAAATCGGCGTGTACCAGCCCAATGCGTACGAAAAGATAGACGCGCTCTCGCTCGCAAAAACGCTTACTCAAAAAGATTTCTCGCAAATTGGAGTTGCCATCTTTTCCGCAGGGACAGGCAAAAGCATCTACCGACATATGCGGGAACTACGCGAGCGATGCGGCAAGAATGTCATCATCATCTTCGACCCCGGACAGGTTATCTCTGTTTTTTATGACAAGACGCTTCTCGAAAAAACACTCTCACTCGCGGATATCTTTATCGGCAACGAGGTGGAGTGCAAGCAGCTACAGACCATACTTGGTTACACGCACGACAAACTTCTCAAAAGGGGACTTCGTGCGGTCATTGAAACGCTCGGGGAGAAAGGAAGCGTTATCTACGAAGCATCAGAAAATAGGTACGATCGTACCCATTTTCTTAAACCGAGGAAAATATCAATTCCTGTGGTGAAAGCAAACAAGGCGGTAGAGGCAACTGGTGCGGGAGATGCTTATCGCGCGGGACTTATCATGAAACTCCTCGAGGGAAGAACTCTTAAAGATGCCTGTGAATTTGGTTCAGAAGTTGCCGCCCGCGCGGTCGCTTTCCGCGGCGGACAGACGTACCGAATCAAAAACTGAAATATGAAGTATGGAATATCAACAAAGGAGAACTATAGCTCTTTCTACATTCTAGATTCCACATTGTTATTTCATAATTCATATTCACACCCCCTAGCTGATTCTCTCCGCCATGCCGACGACCGCCTTGTGGTCGCTTATTCCATTCACTAAGCGAACGTCCGACACACGGTACTCTGTCGTAGAAAAAAGCCCGTCTACCATGCGGTCAAGGTGCCCTGCCCGGTGGAGTTTCGGATCAAGCGAGGAGTGATACTCTTCCGGAATATTGTCATGATAGTTTTTTGCGAGTTTTCCCCAGATCTCTCCTCCCCGCGGTGCGTTAAAATCACCGCAAAAGACAATGTCCGGAAAACGAGCGAGGATGTTGAGCAATTCTTTCACGTCCTGCCTTTGTTCGTCGCTTGCTTTGCCGTCTGGTGTCCAGGTAAAATGAGTAGCGCCGATGGTATATGCCTTCCCCCCCTTCGCCAGGGTTTTAGAAAAGAGCAGCCGGTTTTGTCCCATGCTCCATCGTGGAATTTCCCGGCCATCGCCGTGGTAATAATCAACATGCGAGGCAGAAATCGGCAGATCGGTAAAAAACGCGATTCCTTCGGGGCCTCTCTGAATCAGTTCCTCATTTATCACAAGGGTCCCCCCGTCCTCGAAACTTGACTCAACTCTCTCAATGTCGGGGATACACACAGCGACAAATTCACCCTCCATTGAAATGGCACTCTTCAATTTAGGAAAATCCCGCTCCAACACCTCTTGCAGGCAAATCACATCCGGATGTTCCTTCCGCAAAAACGAAATGACCCGATTCAAGTGCCGGTCAATCTCAATATTGAGCGAAATAAGTTTAAGCCGACTTTCTTTTTCCATGAGTGGCACGGGGTGATTTATTCGTCTGTACCTGGACCCTGCTTCCCAATCTTCACAATTCCTTTATTTGCATCCACCCCCAGTATCAGAGCAAAGCTCGGTACGGGGCAGGCCTCCATTAAATCAACCTTATCCTTTGGCTCTTTTGATAATTTTCACTGTGCCAGTGTTAGCACTAAAATACACTACATCTTCATCTATTCTGATATTCTTGAAAATATCATAATAGATCTGATTTATAACGTCTGCCGTAGCACACGGATGGAAAACGGCATAAAGTAATCTTCCATATCATTTTTGTTTACGTCAAAAAGCCGTTTTCCGGAAAGCGCATCGTCAATAATATCGCGGAGAATTTCTATTTCTTTTGTTCTGCCTTCAAGCTCCTCGTGAGCAAGTAGTTCAGCGATAATTTTCCCCGCTCTTTGCGCCGCGGATGTGACCATGCGCGCCTCTCCATTTTCGATGTGCGAGAAAAGCTGGGAAATATCGCTCCCCAAATTGGCCATAAGAAATGCGGTGGTTCGCGTTTTCATACGATGAGTTTGCGTATTATCCTTTCCATCTTCCCTTTTAGCATTTCGTCCTCGACTTCGATTTTGCGATTATTCTGTGCGGGGCGGATATTGATAAGAGACGTATACGCGATACGGCCGTCATCGGTATAGAAATTAAATCCCCAAACGGTATCTTGCCGCGAGCCGCTTTCTATGATTAAACTATTGGCATCCATATGCCATTCTCCTCCAAGCGCGATGATTTCCCGCTCTACGTCAACAACGCCCTTCACCATGTTGCCGTAAAACTCCTTGGCAATTTCTCTCGCCTCTGTCCGAGTAATTGGCTTTTCTATAATTCGAATGATCATCCTTGTTGAGAACACATTTCAAAACCCTATCGCAATCCCCGCCTGCGCTGAAGCGGCTTCGGCGGGCAGGAAAAAATTCGTGGGATCCGAGGAAAAATGGCGCGGACGAGGAAGGTGTAGCTACATACTCCGACCGAGGATATGAGCGCTTCGCCTCATATACGCTCCTCGGCTCGGAAATGAAAGCGCAAGGCCGTTTTCACTTCTCTCGCTCTACGTCGCGTATAAGCCGTCTTTTACCGAATACCACGAATCGGCGATGCGAAATGGCTTCTCAAGCAATAGTGCCATGGTAGGGTCTTGAAATAAGTTCTAGTATGCTACAAAACAAACCGTCCGTTCCGATAAATAACTTTTTTGGAGCCGTCGCGCATAACAGCAGTCACCGTCCGCGGCGTGGTTGAGATGATGTCGGTATGCACCGAGGAGTTGTTGAATCCGAGCCGCTCCCAATCTTCGGGAGAGAGTTCTCCCGGGTCCTGCGTGTAGCAGTCGTGATATGACTTTCCGAGCGCAAGGTGCGTGTTGCCATACCGTCCTCCAATATTCTCGTCATAGAGCGTAGTCGCCATGAATTTCCTGATGCGGGAAAACCGTTTGTCGGTGAGGGAGTACTCGCCTATTTTATCCGCATTTGGCGTGCGTATCATTTCTTGGAGCACCTTTTCATTTTTGCGGGCTTTTGACTTCACTACCCTGCCGTCTTTGAACCAGAGCTCAACGCCTTCTATGAGAACGCCGTAGTGATAGAGCGGCATGTTGAACCGTATCCAGCCGGATGTGCCGCGCCAGTCCGGCGAGGTGAAGAGCTCAAAGCTTGGAATGTTCCGGCCGCTGCCTCCCATCCACCGACGATGTTTGCCAAGGTGTATCCATAGGTCCGCATCCGGCCCCTTGACGTGAAGTTTCTCAATGGGAAGCGAGTTTAATTTTTTGCGCGTTTGCTCAAGCTTCCCATACACTTTTTTCCACTCCCGTATCGGGTTTTTCTTGTCCAAAAAACACGCTCGGATAATCTCATCCCAGTACGCCTTTTCGGAGAGTTTGGCCTCCCGTGCCATGGCCCCTGTTCCGAAGAGCGCAATGGTCCATGTGTACTTCCCTCTCGTTTCTTTCTCCTGCCGCCAGTCCATGTAGGGTTTCCACGCGAGCCCGCGCCGCATAATTTTCTTCGGTGGAATGCCCTCAAGCTCATGGAGGTCCACCTCGCTTATGACAAAAATTGTGTGGTCCATCTGGCTCACGAGCCCTCGCGCGTATGTGCGCGGGAAGAACCGGAGTTGGTGCGGCTTTGCCAGCTCAAAAAAAGTCCGGTCAAAGGGAAACCGACTCCCAGAATCCGGCCGATAATCGGGGATGATGTGTCCGCCGCTTTTGAGTATCGCGCGCTTTAGCAAAAGAAAAAGCGCCTTGCCGGCTTCGTAACATACCAAGTGAACAACTTCGCCTTTTTTGATTCCCTTCCCGCCGCCAAGCGCGAAATTTACGAGCACGTCTGCGTATCGCTCCAAGATTTTCTGCGGTGGTGCGTACATACCACCACCTTACCACAAAAATTGCCCCGCGCAAAAGTACGACGAGAAACATTATTCCTTTCGCTTCAAGAGAAGAGCAAACGTAACGAGCAAAAACGCCGAAAATGCCATGAGGGGAATCGTTATGTACCCGAACTGCAGTACAAAGCGTTCCGCGCAGGAGACGGAGTAGCCGATGGCGGCGCAGGAACCCTCCGGAATTATGCCAAGTTGCATGAGATAGTGGTACAGGGCTACGACGGCGCCAATTGCTGACAGGACGAGAGAGGTATCAACGAGCGCTCTGCTTCCTTTGTGCTTTCCAAAGAGCGCGAGCCCTAGTATGAGAACTTGCGGATACATGAATATACGCTGAATCCAGCAGAGTTTGCACGGCGCATAACCGAGAACTTCCGAGTACGTGAGACTGCCGAGCGTTGCGAGAAGCACTGCGGCAAATGCAAGCATGAGCGCGTTTGCGGCGATGAATTTGGGGAGCTTGAATTCAAAAAGCCACGAGAAGACAAGCCACAAGACCATCACGTGAGCAAGTATGGTGAGAAAACCGAATATGAAGTTAACTGATTGCGCCATAGCAACAACAAACAGTGACTACTCGGGAAGCGCGCATCCTGTCTTTTCGGCGAGCGTTGCGAGCGGCACTTCGCCGCCTTCACGATTGCCGTCAGAAAATTCCCACGTCGGATATCCTTCAATCTTCTTATCGGTGCATACCGGAAGCTGGCCTTGGCCGTTTGGCGTGGAGCACTCCACGTACGGAAGCAGTTTTGCCGAGCGGCCGAACATTTTCTTCTGGTTCTGGCAGTGCGGGCACCAAAACGCGCCGTAAAATATCGCTCCTTTCTCTTTGAGACACTGCGCAAAGCTATCGAGCTTGCCCGGCGTGTTTGATTCCCTGTACGAAATCCCCGATATGACCGCGAGAACAAGAAGGATGATGCCGCCAAAAATCATGTATTCTTTTTTCATGGCGGACACTATAGCACGAGAAAAACCAAAAAGGCAATCGGACGCTATCGCTACGGTGCGGAAAGCTTCTATTCGCGCGCTCGTTCTTTGTTTTTGCATTACTGTGAATTACGAAACTCGTGAGGGCGCGCTTTTAGAGAACTCTCGCAGCGCGGCGGCGCTTGCCCCCTCGCCAATTTCACAAGACTCAATGACCCGGTCAAACCGAGACGATATCCATCACCCGGACAATTTATCATTAACCGTCTGTTCGGTGAAATTGGCGAGGGGGCGAGAGGGAGGCGAAAAATCAGCAAAACACGCGCCGAAAAAGAGTTTCGTGATGTACAATTCTTTTGACCGTTGCGCGCAGCCAGTCGGCACACGTCCACTCAAAAGCGCCCTTTCAGTACATCCGAGGGAGCGCTTATTGGGTAACCTGCGGTTGTAGGTTACGGCGTCCTGTCGCGAAGGAGCGTCGCGTCAATCGTAAACGGCGTACCCGTGCTCATCGCGCCCTCTATGCCAATATAATCGCCAATGAGAAAATCAGGGGTCGTGGTCGCATGCGCAAGGAGCCGTGTTGTGGAGGCAATCCGCACATTCCACACTCCGCCCCAGCTCTGCATCCCGATGGTGGAAGAAGCGCTCGTAGTAACAAACCCACGCATAAAGACATGGCCGCGCGCGCCAATTTCCAAAATGAATGGGGTCGCGGGCGTGGAGGTGGCATGAGGCGGCCGTGGTCGGTGTTCAATTTTCCCGACTTTTCGCTCGACCTCGACTTCTAGTTTGTCAATCTTGCGTTCAAACTTGTTCTCAATCTGCTCGTGCTTCTTCTCCATCCTTTCCTCCAACTGCCGCCGTTCTTTCAGAAATCGCTCGCGAAGTTTCTCCATGCGACTTTCAAAATTCGCAGTCAAGCGAGCAAACACCGACACATGCGCGGGGACTCTGGAGGCGCTGGCGTCCGCTTCTGCTTCCCCTCCAACCGAATCCGCAAAAGCCAGGCGCCCAGCCCCTAAAAGCAGGCTAAAACCTATAAAAATAACAAAATATTTCTTCATAGCAGGTTCAAAAATAACAGATAGTGGTAATGATCGTTTCAGTCATTGCCACATCATGTAAGACGGAGATGATAACATCATCTTACGCTTCTTTGAATTACGAAACTCGCTGAAGGCGCAGGTTTTTGGGAACATTGCGCAGGCCAGCGAGCCGAGCATAGGGATTTTTCAGCAGAAAAATACCCGTGTTCCCAAAAACCTGCGCCGAATAAAGGGTTTCGTAATTCACAATATCTTACACTAACTACTGTCTTCCGCGACGGCGAAGATTGTTGTCTTCCGGAGTGTCATCCTCCTCGTTTTCCTCACCGTCCGCATTGTGAGCGTCATCGTTCGTACGCACTCTGATATCATCACTCTCCCTTTCTTCCGCCTCCAGCGGCCGCAGGTTCTTGAATTTGGTATTGAGCTCCACGCGCAACACGCCGGCATTATCCTCTCTGCCATCGCCGCCTCGGCGGTTTGCGTACTTATCAAGAAGCGCTTGCGCCCGGACTTCCGCTTCAATCTGCTGATGAGCCTCTTCCGTCTCACCGCGAGATTCAAGAACGCGCGAGAAGACGGCGTCGGCGTCTCCCGCTTCAAGTCTTTCCCGCGCGTCACGCGTTTGTTCCTCCGCACGCCGCAGTGTCTCCTCCACTTCACGCGCGACATCATCTTTAATGCGCGCGCTGTTTTTCTCGCGCAAACTCCGCACGTGTTTTATGCGTGCCTCGACCGAGTCAATCTGGCTTTTCGCTGCCACCGGAACGGCAGCGGTTGCGCGCGCCTCGGCAACCAGCGTTTCCTCAAGACTCTCCCTAAGACGCTTGGCGACATTGGAGACGCGCTTGGCCTCTGCGGTAATATGTTTACTGTTCCCCTCGCTTGAACTCTCTTGTCCCTGTTCGGGTTCTTCGCGAGCTATGCGCCCAAGCACCGCCGCTCGCGATGCCATGCCAACCGAGATACGCTCCAGCACGGGAACGGCAAGGCCAAGCTCTCCCCGCTCTTCCATTTGCTCGAGAGTTTCCGCTAGCCGCTCTGCCCCCTCGTCGAACCGCCGCGAAAGCTCCGCGCTTGCCTCCGAAGACAATCCCCCCCTCGCTTCGAGTTCCGCCGCTTCTTCCAACCGCCGCTCCAAAATGCGCGTCTCGGCTGAAGCTTTCGCTTTCGGCAAGAGTGCGACCGCAGTTAATACCTTCTCGTTTACGGAAATTTTAATGGGGTACAAAAAATCTCCCGGAAGCGCCCCTTCAGCCGCGAATGCCGTCCCGACACCGACGAGAAGGACGAGCGCAAGGGAGGCCGGTAGCGCTCGCGGAAGGAGCCATAGCGAACGCCAGATGCTCGCCAATGCAAACGTGCCGGAGGTCGCATGCAAAGGCCTCGGCGAAGCGGAAATTGCGGTAAGCACCGCTTTTCTGATAGCGGACTTTTCTCTCGGACTCAAGCGCGTCTTCGCCGCCTCTTTTTGTATGTTCACAAGAAAGTCATGCATGGTCATAATGTAACAGGGCCGCTAATTTCCTTGTCGCGCGATGGATGCGCACTGAAATGTTGTTCTCCGGTTCTTTGAGGATGCCGGCTATTTCTTTCGGCGGAAGTCCGTCAACAAAACGCATGATGAGCACTTCGCGATAGCGCGGGGTCAGCCGCGGGATCGCTTCAAGCGCGTGGCGGGCATCAAAAGTATCAAATAGATCTGCAACCGATTCTTCCTCGGGGACATCAAAGCCAAACTCATCTTCAAGCGTCTCCAGGGAATCGATGCGCCCGCGCTTTCGGAATTCGTCAACAATCCGGTTGTGCGCGACTCGGTAGAGAAACGCCTTCATGTTTTCCACTTTTTCACCCCGAGAAACATACTCCCACACGCGGATAAAAATATCCTGCGTAAGGTCTTTTGCCGCTTCCCGATCGCTCAAACGAAACGAACAATGCCGAAATATGGCATCGGCCCACTCATCGTAGGTTTTGATGAAATCATGTTCCGTCATTCTGCTATTCTAATATAGATATAGACGCGCCACGTCGCGTTTCCTTACAGCAAAACCCCTTTCAGAATGAGAAAAAAGAAACGCCGCCACCGTACAGTACTGTGAATTACGAAACTCGCCGAGGCGCTGTTTTGAAAGGGGGTTTGCGGCGTGATGGCGACGCAACTTCAGGATTTTTTCAGCAGAAAAAATCCGTACCCTTTCAAAATATGCGCCGAGGGAAGAGTTTCGTAATTCACAGACAGGACAAAAATTACGCAAGTGTTTTTGTCTTGTGTTTTTGCGAAGGAACGGCGCCCTTTGCGCGCGTGCCGGAGACCCACAGGTTATAGAGGATTACGCACGGTTTGATAATTTCTGGGTCAACGATTTTGTAGTACATGTTTAGCCCTTCGCGCCGCGCCATAACGATGCCGGCATGGCGCAAAAGCGCGAGGTGCTGTGAGACATTGGCCTTGGAAACGCCGAGGATTTTTACGAGCTCCTCGACGCGCTTTTCCTCAAATTTAATGTTGTTGAGTATCTCCAGCCGTTTCTCATTCGCGAGAAGCTTGTACGTCTTCGCGTTATTGATGAATGCGATTTTGGGGAGAATTTCTTTTGCCATATATCCGTAGTTTCGAAACTAGGAGTATACCATGGGTCGTTTGCGGAGTCATTACTTCGTACTTATAGGGGTAACGCCTCACAACTTCGAGTAACCATGCAGACACAACTTCTTTCTCCCCTGTCATTCCCGTGTAAGCGGGAATCCGGATTGAAAATACGGTCTAGATTCCCGCTTCCGCGAGAATGACACCGCTCGACATTGTGAGCTGTTACTTATAGGAGGGAGCTTTCTCGGGAACATCGTGCACATAGTTGGCATAGCGCGCGAGAACGTAAAGCAGACTGGAGAGCCGGTTAAGATACGCGGCAGTCGGAGTGCCGCCGGACTTTCCGGGCCGCACCTTCTTCTTTGTCTGAATATACAGCCGCTCAACCCGTCGCGCGATGGCGCGGGATACGTCAAGCAACCCGCCAAGCTCGGTCGCTCCGGGAATGACGAAAGAGTGTATTGCCGGAAAACCGCCGGAAAACCGCTCAATCGCATCTTCAAGCCGCCGTACTTTCTCTTCCGAAAGGCGTGTGGTCCCTCCGCCAAGCTCCGCTTGTATAATGAACAGGTCCTCCTGAATGAAAAGAAGCGTATCGAGGAATTTTGTCCGTTTTGCCTCCTGAAGGCTTGAACGCTTCGCGACCGCCCTGCACCAGCCGACAAAAGAATTCAATTCATCCACGCCGCCGAGTACTTCAAAAATAATGTCGCCTTTTGAAAGCCGGGCCCCCTGCGGGCAGTTGAACAATCTTGTCGTGCCCCCGTCGCCTTTGGCGGTGTAGTATTTCATAACAAGTAATTTGTAAGGGTAACAGGTAACTGGAACCAATCTTGAGTTCCAGTCATTCAGTTACCTGTTCCAGTTACCGTTACTTGTTCCCATTACAGTTATATTTCGCACACCCCTCCCGCGCACGCGAGTTCTCTTTTCAAATCCTGCTCATCCGCTTTCTCGTACGCCATAATCTTTGAAAAATCAACGTGTTCCCAGTGTTTTCGGAGCGTTTCGTATTTCGCCTCGTCAATTTCCTCATACGGAGCCAGCCGGTACACATGATTGTCGCGCGGCAAAAATGACAGTCCGCACACGATGTTCCAGTTTTTGTAAAGCCAGTCCGCGACGGCGATCCATTCATTCTCGCCTACGGAAATCGTCACGGACGGATTGTGCTCGGTGTAGCAATTGCGCACTATTTTCCAGTGTTCAAGCTGCTCCAGCGCGGAAACGTCGTTTTTGAATACCGAGTGTAAAGGAGCAGTAACCGGAAACTCAAGCACGAATGTGTTCGCGTCCTCGCGCGTTTGCCCGACTTCCGGAAAATTCGGCACACCCTGGTCTTTGAGCATTTTAAAAAGAGAATCAGTCGCCGAGATTCTGATGCGCCGGATGTAGTAGGGAGCGTGGCGCGGGTGCATGCCGCTTGACGAATCCACCATTTGAGAAAGCGTGCCGGACGGCTTGACGCACGTAATCGCCGTTGATGGATTGATGCCGAATTTCGCCGCAAATTCCGTGTTTACTGTAATCGCCTCTTCCCGCAATGCGTTAAGCACTTCCGGAGTTCGGACGCGGGGGGAGTCCCACTGGCCGGTGATGGAAACGCCGAGTAATCGCTCGCGTTCGCAATGTTCCTTCCATTCCGCGGAGAGATACGGGAAATAAGTGAGCGTGGATTGGAAGGTTCCCAAAATCGTCGCAAGCCGGACTTTCCTGCGGAGCGATTCTTTGGTGTCCTCCGGCCGCGCGACGATTTCGGTAAGATTGCAAAATTGCTTGGACTGCAAGATAATTTCTCCGCACTGCGGATTATTGAGGTACACAAATTTTCTTTTTCCGTTTCTAGTTACTCCTGCAAATCCTCCAACAAAAAAATTATGGAATTCATCCACCGTGCCATTGTAAACATCTTCGTAACCAACTAAAGAAACGGACACCACTTTGTGGTTTACCCTTGACGCCGCCTCTTTCAAATCAGCGTAGGAAAGAAAAGGCGATGAGGACCGAGAAATCTCAAAACTTATTCCCCTTTGGCGGCACGCCCTCTTCCATTCTTCTTTAAGAGGCGCCCGACCCAAATTGAAAACTAAATCAGAATAAACTTCGGCTTGTTTTTCTCGCATCTCCCCTCTATATGAATCGTGGGTAGCTTTGATCTTCAAAAGAGTTTTCTTCCGGAAATCGGTATCAGTCCATTTCTTCGCTAGACCGCAGGAAATACTGCAGATGCCACATTCTCTGGTCGAGATAGTCGTCCGAAAGATCTTGCTGCATACTTCACAACATTTCATGATGAAGAATTGGTTGTTAGTTATTTCGCAATCATAACCGAGCGCCGTATATTTTTTGTAGGAAGCTGCAATGCGCGGATCGGCATCGATGTTTTCAAAACTAAGCTCCAACGCCGCCCACTTTGCCAGCCCTAAAACGCCGCCCAGATGGTCACGCCGCCACTTGCAAAACGACTGCGGTAAATTATTCGCTTTGGCATATTCAATCCAATTCCTGTTTGAAAAACGACCACCAGTTAACCGCGTAAGCTTCATGGCGTGGTGTTGTAATTCATTATCAGTTACGCCAGAGAAATTCTTGTTCCGCTCCCCTTTGTTATTATTTGAATGCTTTAGTTTATACTCCGCCCATTTTTCGTCGCTCCATTCATATGCGGCTCGGCGCATTGGATTTTTGTCTCCGGCCATAAAATCTGTATGCAAAGCATCATGGTCAACTTTTGACAGTATCTTCAAGTTTCCAGGAGCATTGTTTTCAGCGTTTCTATCTTTGTGGTGAACAACATAACTTTTGGGTATTGTTGTATTGTAATGGAAACTGGCTATTAGACGATGTTCCGCATCATTACCGACTAAACCGCCACGATTAACCCACCAATAATTTTGAGAATTTGAATTAGCGGTCGGAAAAATGTCTTTTATGGATGCCTCGTACTTTGTGATAATAAATAAGCTGTCGCCGTGTTTTAAATCCCTCACTTCTCGGTACGCTCCGTTTCTTAGACGAAACTTGTGATTGGCGGTCGTTCGCACCACCGACCCATCGTCGAGAGTGAGAGCGTAAATTGGCTGTCTGTAACCGGTCACTCGAGGATGCCGCATGTAGCGAACCACGATCCTCCCTCTTCCATCAAGACAAAACACCGGTATATCTTTGCCTTCTCCGGCAAGTTGTTGTATTGGTACATGACCCCGACCGTCAGCAACATAAACCAAAGTATCCCCAGTAACACACGGATTCGTGCCAATAGGACCGATGAGGGTTTCTCCGGACTCGTCAAAATACCCGCGCTCCTCCCGAAGCGCCGCAAGGCGGCGCTTCGGCAAAATTTTAGTGAGAATGCCACGGTTGAAAATCCCCCGCTCTCCCGAACCGCTTTCCATAAGCGCGAGCCACTCGCGCATAAACTCCGCGCTCGTCGGTTTCTCACGGTACACCGCTGAATTATTCGCAAGCATCCGCTGTGGTTCGGTCACGTAGAACGCGCCCTTTTTCGCGTCGCGCAGCGTCTCATCATCCAAATCGGAAAGACTAATCATCGCGCTTCGGCGCACGCCGCCGGCGACTACGCAATCTCCGATCATGCAGATAATGTCGTGGACATCAAGGTTGGTGAGACGTTTCCCCTGCCGTTTTAAGATGCGCTCGCGCGCGAATGAAAGAAGCTTCTGCAGGGGCCCCGGACCCGACGCGCGCCCGCCCATGGTTTTGAGGCGCGTTCCCGCCGGGCGGATTGCGCTAAAGTCAAAATCAACGTCTGCTCCGGACGCGTACGTCGAGAGCGCGAACGAGAGCGCATCGCACCAGCCTTCTTTGCTGTCCAGAACGCGGTACGAGGGGAATTTCTTTCCGGTTTGCATGGCAATTTGCGGGAATTTCCCGACGTTCTGGCTCTCCACCGACCAGCCCGCACCGCCGCCGCACATGGAAATGTACATGATTTCCGCAAGGTCTTGGAATCTTTCCGGCGCGATGTAGGAGCAATTATAGGCACAGACATTCGTGGTTTTCGCGGGGGTTCCGGCGAACTGGAGAAGCCGCATGGAGGGCATCGCCTCGTGTTTGAGGATTCCTTCCCGAAGCTCGGTATATGTATTCTCATCGAGCTTCCCCCCTAACATCTCCCTCATGAAGCCCATAAAGCGATTCACGGTCTCAATCCAAGTCTCTCGCCTCCCTTTTTCCGGCATCCAACGCGAGTAACTCCGATAGTAGATGAATTCGCCGAGCGAGTTTTTGAAATACTGTTTGCTCGCTTCCGCAAGCTCGCGTATCTCTTTCGAGACAATGCCGCGGTTTTCCCGGAGTTCCGCGCGTTTTTGCCGATAGAGAATGTAAGCCTTCGCGGTTCTTCCGAATTCTTCCCGCATGAGCACTTGCTCGACGGTATCCTGAATAAGTTCAATGGAGGGGAGAAATCGCGGGTCGCGGGAAAGTCCCTTAAGACGGACAAGCTCATCTGACGCGAGCGACGCAATCCGGGCCGCGTCCTTTTCACTTCCTTCTTCAACTGCTTTGAACGCGCGAGAAATTGCCTGTTCGATGCGCGTCATGTCAAAGGGCACGATGCGCCCGTCGCGCTTGCGGACTTCAGAAATAGCCTGTGTGTCAACGTTTGTTGGTGCATTATTCATAGCATGATACGAACTGATAGTTGAAAAAACGTTGTGTGAAAATCCCAAATTACAATTCCCAAATTACAAACAAAGCACAAATTCATTCAAAGACTTAAATCACAAACGCAGAATCTTCATTCGAGAATTTCGGGCTTTTGACATTGGATATTGTCTGGAATTTGGCGCCTGGTATTTGGTGTTTGGAATACACCAGTACTATCTGCGGCGCCAGCCACCGTTCAATCATTGGCGACAGTATTATTGCAAAACCGATATTCCCAAGAAGATGCATAAAAGTAAAAGGAATTTGTCCGAGAACCGCAGCGAGAAACGGCTGATGAAAGAAAAGAGGCCCCACGGTAAGCCCCGTAATGGCATCATAGAGCAGTGTCCCGAAGAGCGCGAAATACGCAAAATGCCGCTTCCCATGGCGGTTTTTGAGATACCACGCCGCGAAAACACCCAAAAGTCCGTACGTGGGAGCAGTCACCAGCGACCAAGGCCCCGGCGTTCCGGTCAATACGTCAAACGCGAGAATTGAAAACGCGCCGAAGAAAAAACCGGCAAGTTTTCCGTAGGTCTTCGCGACCGGCATCTGGCTTGCCATGATGAGTTCTACATTTGGCGGACGAAACGGGAGCAAGCGGAACAGCAAGCCAAACGCGAACATGCCCGCGAGTTTTAACCATGACTGCTTCACGATGGTTCTGCTTTTGTTAAAGATTAAGAATGAGAGAGTAAGGATTCAATTGCATGATTGCATAACTCCTAAATAACAAACTACAGTGTACTCTGACGCGCCGCGCGCTTCAATGTGTACAGCAATACTGCGCTAAGCAAGATGAGGAGCGTCAATACGAAGAGAGTCGGCGCGGCGGCGGATGCGACCGCAGCTGTGAGAGCGTTTCGCGTCTCGTTAACTTCAAGAGAAAGCGGCAGGCGGACACCACCGCCGACGCCAAGCGCGGGAGCGCCGAGCATCCTCCCCTCTATCGCGATTGCGGTGCGAACGATGCCCGCCTCTCGACGTTTCCCCGTTACCAGTACTTCCCGTTTCTCGCCGCTTTCAAGCACGAAAGACGACGGAATGAGCGTAATGAACTCTTCAAACTCTTCCGGATACGCGCTGAAAAGCCCCACTTCCTTGGAAGGATTCCAAACCGTAAATCGCGCGATAGCTTCTTTCCCTACGCGAGTTTCCATTCGAAGCGTGGCGGGGGAAACGGAAACGCCGACGGCGTATCCGATAAGCGGAATGAAAGCGATAATCGTGAGGAAGATTATTGCAGTTAATGTCTTCATGGAAACTCTAACGAACTTAAAATCTTTAATCCTTAACGAAAAAGGAGCAGATCTTTTGTTAAAGATTAAAGATAAAGGATTAAGGATTGGCCGCTCTATTGCGCAGTGGGCGTCGCCCAAAAAATGAGTGAACCGCTCTTTGCGCCGCTTTCGGCATAGTCCGCAGGAATCGGAAGTGAAAGCGCCGCGGCGCTGTTTGCGCTCCCTGGAAGGGTCGTCTGATATTCGCGCCATGGTTTTTCATCAAGACGCAGGTACCGGCGAAAAACCGCGTTTCCGGAAACGGAAGCGGAGACCGTTGCCGCGATCGAGCCGCCGTTTTTGAGCATGATGTTTTGCAAAGCGATACTGCCGCGCGAAGCCGTGCCGAAATCAATCGCGCCGTCCGTCTTTCCTCCCGCGCCGGCAACATCCACAATCATGGAAAGAGTATTTCCGTCTCCGGAAGTATCTTCGCTCCCGCCTCCCGGCGATGCCGGAGCCGCAATGACGACTGAAAGCGGCACTTCCGTGCGAACGCTCTCGCTTGCGGGCGTTCCATTTAAATTGCCGAAGTACCACCGCACCACATCGCCTTCCATAAGCGCGTACGCGCTAGCGCCGACGCTTGGCAGTACGCCATTCACCGTATAGAGCCATCCTGCATTGCCGGACGCTTTTTCCCCCGCAACCTCGTCAACATAGTCGCCGAGAGCGGAGCTTTGCACGTGATACGCGAGAGAGCAGACATTCGCGGCCGTCTGAAGTGCGTCAAGCGCCGTTTTTCCAACGCCATCAGCGTCGCAGAGAAGCCCTCTTTTCCCTTCTACCTGTACGTTGAACGCCGCGCCGCTTGGCGTTTCCGAAACGATTACACGAACCGGAAGCGTCTTTCCAGAGAGCGCGAGAACGGCATACGAAGTGGTAACCGGCGTAAAACTGTCTTCTTGCCCTCCTGATTGGTAAAGGTAAAACCCTGCTTCCTGTTTCAGTCCTTCAAGGTGTGTTATCGGATTCGCACTGGCTTTTTGCCAACTCGCGGCTTCTATGCCAGCGCTTCGAAGCGCCATAACCACCCACGCGTCGGAAGAAGCGTCGGACGCGGCGCCCCATGCACTTTTGGGGTCGTAGGGAAATCCGCCGTCCTCGTTTTGAGCCGCATTGAGATACGAAATGGCCTTAACTAATGCTCCGTTGTCTGCGGGAAGGAGCGCGGCGCGAAGCGCCATTATCGCGGCCGCGGTCGTGTTCGTATCACTGCCGCCGCCCACTGCGAAAGAAAACCCGCCATCCGTGTTTTGCGTGGAAAGAATAAATTCTTTGATGCCGAGCATAATGGCATCTTCCATCTTTTCTCCGCTCGCAATAAGGGCCAGCAAACCGAAGATGTCATCATTTACAATGCCGCTATCCCCTAACTGCGTCCCGTCATAGAAACTTTTTAATTTGAGAATCAGATTATTCTTCGGGAACGTCCGCGGGTCTTTCCCCGCGGCGGTAAGCGCGAGAATCGGCGCTTCAAGGTCAATGGCTTTTTCCGCCGAGATCTCCTGGAGAGAATCGAGGATCGGATGCTCCCCCGCAGCCGCGAGAGCCATGATGCTCCAGGGAGAGAGCGGCTTGCTTTTAAGATACGCGACCGAAGGACTATCTTCGCCAAGAAGGCGCGATGCCGGAATAATGACAGCGGCAGAAAGAAGAGCGACGGCCGCAAAAGCGGCAATTCTCTTAGAAAAATAAGAAAACATATGCTTGTGCTTATCTGGTAAATGACGGTGTCTTTGCGTGTCCGCATATTTCATCGCGGACACGAAGAAGCCCCTGCACAAGCAAGGGGGTCCTCTGTAGAGGGTCCGTTCCTTGCTTCGAGAAACGTGCAACCGATAACTTGCGGCTTGGTACTCGGACTTTCCCCAAGGTTCGACCTTGAATCGGGAAAAAGGTCGAACCTTGAATCCCGAAGGAAACACCGTAGCGGCACTGTCGAGGATTCTCACCTCGTTCCCCAATGCCCGCAAATTTTTGTGGATGCCGGAGCGCCCCGCCGCCCGCTGAAAGTGTCGAAAACAGCGAGCGGCGGAAGCATTCCGTCTAGTTTCGAAGTATCGAAACTAATTAACTAGAATGTACCCCCACCGATTTCCAAAAGCAACTGTGGATAGCAAACCGGCGCATGAAAAGAAAGGGCGGTCAACAAACGAGATACCACGCATGAACAAGACGCTCGTATGCGGCAAATAGCGCCTTCAAAAAAATGGCGGTTGCGGTTTTTGTTACGCCGCGAGCCAACCCCCGTCCACAAAAAAGGTGGCGCCGGTAACATAACTCGCTTCATCGGAGGCAAGAAACACGACAGTGGCGGAAATTTCTTCCGGCCTACCCATTCTATTGAGCGGAATGCGAGAAATCATGGCGTCAAAAGCCGCCTTGGGAATTTGCGCGGCTCCAACCATCGGCGTATCAATGGCGCCCGGCCCAATCACATTGACCGTAATTCCAAGCGGCGCCCACTCAATCGCAAGCGTTTCGCTCATGCCGATAATGCCGCCTTTTGATGCCGTATAATGCGCGCCCCCGGCTATGCCGATGCCTGTCTGGCCGGAAGCGACGGAGGCAATGTTGATAATTCGTCCCCATTTGTTTTTCGCCATTTCCCGCGCCGCCCGTTGAGCGCACAAAAATTGACCCTTGAGATTGACGGAGAGCATTTTGTCCCAGTCTTCCTCCGAAAGCAGAAGCGCGGGCTTGGAGAAATAAATGCCGGCATTGTTGACCAGAATATCCAATCTGCCGAATTTCTTGATTGTTTCGCCAAAAACACTGTCTACCTCCCGCCCTTCCGAAACATCCAAACGAAATGCCGCGGCCTCCCCGCCGCTCTTTTTAATTTCTTCGACCACCACTTCACATTCTTTTTCATCTACATCCGTCACCGCCACTTGGGCGCCCTGCCTGGCGAGCGCGAGCGCGTGGGCCTTTCCCATTCCGCGCCGAGCACCAGTAACGAGAGCGACCTTGCCTATTAAGTCAAACATAGTAGTGTCTTTAGGACTTACGCATTTCTTCCTTTTCTGTCATTCCCGTCCCCGATCAGGTCGAGGGCAAGCTACGGCGGGAATCCAATATTTGGCCGTTTTTTAACGCCCTGGATTCCCGTTCCCCGCCTTCGCGAGG
>Ga0209343_10001015_pt1 | contig 38793 bp, 46 predicted proteins | sample RifCSPlowO2_02_FD_184026 | JGI IMG/M metagenome (GOLD analysis project Ga0209343, IMG submission 184026) | Groundwater microbial communities from Rifle, Colorado - Rifle CSP2_plank lowO2_0.2 (SPAdes) (version 2) | ecosystem: Environmental > Aquatic > Deep subsurface > Groundwater | place...
CACTACCTAATGAGAAGGTTATGCTTTTCATGTTTTCACCTCGAATACATGATGCATAACCTTTCTTTAATTATTATCTAAGTGGCGAAGTCAGGTTTTAGTCTCGAATCCATAATACCACCATAATTTAACTATTAAATAGTAGCTATAAAGTATAAAAATATAACGCATATATAAAGCTATCTACAGCAACTTCAAGTGCCCGGTTACTTGATCCAGCTTTTTTTCCGAAGCAGGACCCAAAGCTGCTGCAGTTACAGTTCCTGGCTCTAATTCTGTCAAGCCTGCATCTGCAATTATACATAATTTTATTTCTTCTTTTCGTGCTTTTTTGATTATCGCATCAAGCTCACTCAAACCATTGACTTTCAGAACAACCTTTTTTTGTCCGCCGGTTTTCCATTTTCTAATATCAGAGGAACTGGATTTTTCAACAGCACCAAGGCATGCATGGCATGCCTGGCTAGCTATTTTTCCTTTGCTCATTTTAAGGTCTGCGCGTATGAGAATTACCTGTTTCATGAATAACTATTGGATTCAGCAATTTAAAATCATTTAAGTTTTCAGTAACCGAGTTAATTATGAAGTTTTCAGGGATTGATTTCAAAATCTGCATGCTTAAAATGAAATCAATTAAGCTGTCGATTAACACCTATCTTTAAAAAGATTTATGACAAAATAACATCTGGTGAGAATTATGGATTTCAAGATAGTTTTAGAGCATGGTGAAGATGGATGGTTAACATCTACGTGCCCGAGTCTTCCGGGATGTATTTCTCAGGGGAAAACTGTAAAAGAAGCTGTGGAGAATATCAAAGAGGCTATAGAGTTACATTTGGAAACACTGGCTGAAGATGGTGTACCTATTACAACAAAAAACAAGAACTCAAAGGAATTATTAGTGAGTGTCAAAATATGACACAATTACCTGTTGTTTCTTCTAAAGATGTCTTGAAAGTTTTGACAAAGAGTGGATATTATATACGTAATCAGAGGGGAAGTCATATCCATCTTCGTCATCCTACGAAAACCCCTTTAACTGTACCAAATCATGCGACTATTGCAAAAGGAACACTGATTCAAATTTTACGGGCTGCTGAAATAACAAAGGAAGAATTCACAGAATTGCTGAAAAAATGATTTAAGTTTTCATCAACCGAGTTAATTATGAAGTTTTCAGGTACACTCAAAATATACGAAGATTTTATAGTTGAAGAAATTCTTTCTGAACGATTCATTCACAGCTATAAGCGAACAGGAAAAGGCATTGAAAAATCCAGCGGCGATTATGCTCTTTTCCTGCTGAAAAAGCAAAACATGAACACAATGGATGTAATAAAAGAGCTTGAGAAGAAATTCCAGCGCAGCATCGGATTTGCAGGACTGAAAGACAAAAAAGCAGTAACATCGCAGTATGTTACAATCAAAATAGATAAAATTAATAATGCAGCTGAAAGTTGTCTGATAAAGGAAAGACATGCCATCGAAAACATTTCTATGTATTCAGATTACAAAAATTCAGATGCATGGTTCAAACTAAATTTTGTCAAATTTGTCCATGGCCAGCTCTCTCCCGGGGACCTGCGGGGAAACAAATTTACAATAACTCTGCATGATTGTTCAGACATAGAAAAACTACCCAAAATTATCAAATCAGTCAGAAATGGAATACCAAACTTCTTTGGCAATCAGCGGTTCAGCGAAAAAAACCATATTATAGGTAGAAAAATTATCAGAACAGGAAAAAGTGTCTTTGCTAAAGATCTGACAAAGTTTTATATTCACGCTTACCAGTCTTTCCTGTTCAACAATGCTTTGAAAAAATATTTGAAAAAACAGCTAAAGCTATTAAACAGTAAAGAATTGTCCGTGCCAGGCTATAACACCGTATTAGGAAATAAAAAGTTTGACAGAATTCTCACAGATATCCTGAAAGCAGAAAAAATTTCTTTGCGCAACTTTAAGATTGACAAACTTGGTATAATGTGTCGCGGAAGCATGAGAATGCCTATGATTTATCCTGATATAAGTTATGAAGTTCGTGATAATGATATCATCTTAAGATTTACTCTACCGAAGGGTGCATATGCAACCGTAGTTCTTGACCATATTTGTAACTGGAAAGACGAGAGATAGTTTAAAAGGTATCAACACACTCTAATTTCATGGCTTGAATTGATTCATTGTCTTTACCAAAAATAAATTCAGCCCTGATTTCATTGTTTTATATTGGTTTTAATGCATTAAAAAATATCATCCCAAATAATTATATCGCGAGGGTAGCCAAGTCTGGTCCAACTCTTTTTGCTTCGCAAAAAGCGTTGACGGAAAGAGTTATAGAAAAAGGCGCAGGACTCAAGTCACCCTTTCTTTATCAAAGAAAGCGTGAACGGAAAGAAAACAATATTCTGTGTTTTCTATTAAAAATAAGAAATCCTGTCTCTCAGTGAGTTCGCAGGTTCAAAGCACCCTTTCTTTTTGTAAAAAGAAAGCGTGCTCGGAAAGAAAAACATTAGAAAAATATTATTATAATAATATATTTTTCGTCAACGTTTTTTCGTAGGCACAACCTTTGATCTCGAAAAAAGGTTGGTGGTGAAACTCCTGCCCCTCGCATATCTAATACATAGTCCCCTAAAATCCTTAATTAATTTTTAGCGGTTTTCCTTGGTATGTCCAAGCAAAAGGTTTTGCTTTTTCATTATAATTTTCAATACCCATTTCATGACATCCTTGTGTTTGTGTGCTGAAAAATTATCGATAACGAAATGGAGTTCTTTCTTTCTGCCCCATTTTTTGTAGACATCTTTTACAAACGACAAGAATTCTGTGTGTGTATCATGTCCATAGATACAAGGCTTTCCGGGTCTTGGTAGGTCTTGCAAGCCTTCAATTCCATGCTTTGCAAATATTGCTGCCTTCGGCAGCAATCAATATCGCATTCGCTCTTTATAGTAGTTAATACAGTCCCGAATTAAATTAATAAAGAATTTAATGGGCAACGTATCGAATCAATCAGCCTCTTCCAGAAGTTTTCACCCGAAATTTTGCAATTCTGATATTTTTCCCGAGGGTTTTTGATAGATGAAAAATCATGAATTTCAACAACACTATTTCTCCAAAAAGGCTCTATCTAACATCCTGCAGTTCCCGTCTCAAATCAGAAAGTTGTTTTTGCAGTTCAAGTAGTGCGTCTTCTACATTTCCAAGTTCTTTACCCTGTCTTACAGGTTCTGTAAACGGCACGCCCCCAGGTCTGAGCATCATACTATCCAATTCTGACACGCTGCGTTCAAGCCTCTGTACGCTGGCACGCATAATTTTCAGCGTATCAGTTCGTATATTTTCAATCTCACTCATTAAAGTGAAAATGTGCTTCAGCCCGGAAATAAATGTCCGCATGTCATTAACATGAGTTATGACATCCTGATACCGTTCTATTTTAACAAATAAAGGAGCTGTATTTACAGGCACATCCTGCAACTGGGCAATTTCCTCATCATCCATCATAATATTTCTCTTTATTTCGTGCATATCATCCCTTTTTCCTGAAAATATCATATTAATATTTGTATTGCAAGTTTAAAAGTTTAAGTTGCCTGAATTGCATAATGTTTTATTTCAGACCGATCTGGTCTTTTATTTTTTTAACAGCCATTATAGATAAAGCAAAAAATTCATCCAGAGACAAGCCAGTTGTTTCTATTTCTCTGACTAATTCTCTGCTGCAATTAGCAGCAAAACTTTTATCAATGAATTTTTTCTTCAGCCCTTTGACTTCCATATCAGAAATATTTTTCCCCCGCATTAATGCATATGCATAAATTACTCCAGTTACGGTCTCAGCAGCAACAAGAGCATACTGTATTTTTGAGTTTCTTTTTCTGTTTTTGAATGCCGGAATTCCATCATAGCCATATCCGTGGGATTGCACATTTTCTATAAAGACATTATCAAATCCTCTGGTTTTCAGAATATCTGCTGCTTTAATGCAATGTTCTTTTGGGTTATCTCTTGTTGATGACCAGTCAACATCATGAAGCAAGCCCACCATGCCCCAGTATTCAGCATCTTCATTGAATTTTTCAGCCAAAATTCTCATAATGGACTCTGTTTCTAAATAGTGATTCATGTCAGAATCTGTCTGCGGCATGCTTTTCAGCAAATTAACAGCATCTTCTCTTGTCATAGGCAGAGAATTCATTTTTACACCCCCTTTGATATTATCATAATTTTAAGCAGATTCGAACCCACTATAATATTTTACTTTTCTTTTTTTCTGAAATGCTTAAAATAAAAATAAACAACAAATAATACAATGATTATCACTACTATCAGTGATATCGGTTCTGTATATTGTCTTACAATATTCCAATGCTGACCAAGCTCAAATCCGATATATGCAAGAAAGGTATTCCATGCTGCTGCACCGATTATTGTATACACTATAAATTTCTTGATATCCATTTTTCCGATTCCGGCAAATATTGAAATTACATGGCGTACTGCTGGGATAAATCTGCTTATCAGAACTGCCCGCCCGCCTTTTCTTTTGAATATATTCTCTGTTTTATCCAGCACATGTTCTTCTATCATAAAATACTTACCATATTTTTTGATAAAATAGTGGCCGCCTTTCATACCCATATAATATGACAAAAGTGAGCCAACAATACTGCCTAATGTACTGGATATAATGACAAGCATAAAATCAAGACTACCCTGTGATGCAGCAAACCCCGCAAACGGCATTACAAGTTCAGACGGCATCGGGAATATCATGCTTTCCAGTACCATGAGAAAAAAAATGCCAATATAACCAAAAGACGTTATCAATAACAATGCAAATCCGCCAAGAATAGTCATTATCTCTGAAAATACCATGGATTATACCGTCCTGTTATGTTTAGCAAAATCAATCTGATAGCATTGGAATTGCCAATTATTTCTTTTCTTTGAGCAACTTACACTTTCTTTTCAAAAACGTAAGATGCACTTGAAACATTTTTCAAGGTGCATCATGGCTTTACGAAAAAGAAAGGGCAGCAATGCGATGGCCGGGAATTTCATAGCCTGACAGTATTATATGTCAATCCTTGTTTTTATTTCTTTCCCAAGGATTTCTTTCATCAACGAAAAGACACGCGAAGCATGTCATCGTTTTTCCGAAAGAAAGGCTTTTTTGAACCCGGGTCACAGCCTTGGCAAGGCTGTATCCTGACCATTGTCTTATCCTTCTTCTATATTTAATATTTAGTTAAACAGTCAAAATTTTCTTTTTCCATACATGCTTTTTCTTTTAAAAAGAAAAAGGATGTCTAGACTACCACCGCAAGTTTATTTATGAATAATTGCATAGTTTATATATAATTATTACGGATACAATTTGCAATATACTATTATTCTTGAATAAGAATATAAATTTTAAAGAATCAGATGATTGTACCCAAAAAGCCTATCCTAAAATATTTTGGCGTGCCCATTCAAGATGCTTTTGATGAAGCTCGGAATAATACGCCCAATTCGCTGTATCATAATCTCTTTGATATATTTTATCCTTCGCCTCCACAAGAAATTCATCATTCCCTTCCAAATAGCTTTCTGAAACCGGCTTTAATGCTGTTCCATTTGTACCACGGCTGCCTGTTTTCAGCTCTTTTGTATTCTGAAGTCCTGTTTTGCGGTTCAACATGACCCCTGTAATTATAATGATATTGTCTTGCTTGAAGTTCATTATAGTATCTCAGATCATTTTCATTCCAGTATTCCACGCCACTATCTCCAGCAGCATTTTTTTGATTTCTATAAATTCCAACTTTTCTGTCATTAATAATTCCAAGAGATTCTGTTTCTGTCGGTTCCATATCAGGTTCTGGATTTTTCTTTCTATAATCAGATAAGTTTAGAACATCAGGCAACTCGTAAACACGCCCAGATAAATCAGCAACTGTATTATCATTTGTATAATTATATGCAGCTTTTGTTACAGCATCGGTTGAAGGATACATATGAGTGCGTTTACCCTTCTGCTTTGCAGAAAGTGCAATTGCCTGAGCAGTTAACATGTTTCTATATTCTTCAGCTATATCGAGATCTTCAATTATGTTTAATATATTCTTGTATGCAGTTCCATTGCTTATTCTCACGGCTATATCACTTACAGTTGCATACCATTCTGGTTTGTCAGGACTAATTCTAAGATAAGGCCTGAACTGTTCTCTTCTGAGTTCTCTCTTTTGTTCCGTAGTATACGGAAGTGGTTTTGCTACCATATTTATATATAACCACTTAAAAGTATTAAAAACTATACTAAAAGAAAAAAAGAATTAAAAAATAAAAAATCCTAAACTTTCATCTTCTTGGCATATCTCTTGGAGATATCTGCTACAGCATCCTTTAATCCAAGACCGAGTGCTATTGCAATGCCGACACCTACTGAGCCTATGATTATCAGCAATATATTGCTTACAAGTGCTGATGGAACTCCTAAAATAGGTAATGCAAGTGCAATTGCTACATACAGAATGAAAAAGAATAATACTTTTCCAACCAGTGTAGCATATGTCTGCTTTGTCTTCATAAGCTGAGCTTTTAGATATTCACCTAATATGTAGCCAACTACCACAATGGCAGATGCCCCGATTATATTCGGAATAAATGATGTTATTTGGCCGATCCATGATGCTAATGCTGGTATTCCCAGAATTTCTCTGGATAATGCAGCACCAATGAATGCAAGATAGACCCACCATCTCACTACCAGTGCAAATAAATTACTCAGGCTTATTATTGGCTTGTGTGTTTCAGTGACATAATAATCAAGTTTTATTCTCACGAGAACTTCCTTGATTACACGTCCTAGTATTTTTCCCAATACCAAACCAATTATTAAGATTATAATAGCGCTTATTAGGTTTGGAAGGAAAGCCACTGACTGCACTCCAATGCTGGAGAGGACGCTTACAACGTCTGACATTTATTTTTTGCCTCCTTATTTGAAATTTTTGACGCATGCGTCATGAACATTAAAGTTCAAGCGTCTTTGCTATTATAGGTATGGTTGCGAATGGTTTATAAAGATTTTTAAGCCTTTCTACTACAGGTACTATGTGAATGCGCAACATTGTATAATTTTAAAGTCTCTGAGTTTCTATGATTAATAAGTGCCGGGATGGCGGAGCTAGGTTAAGCCTTTTTCTCTTTTTTAAATAAAGAGAAAAATCCTTGGGAAAAAGAGAAAAAAAGGATTTATCAATTTTATAGCATTGATAAAGGAGCTAAACGCGGTAGTCTCGAAAACTACTGTCACATAGATTGACGCAAAAATGTTACAAAGTATCATGTGATTTTGCGTCTGTTGGATTGACACGCAGGTTCAAAACAATCTTTTTCTTTTTCGTTAATGCTTTGAAAAGAAAAAGATGGGGGAATTCCTGCTCCCGGCGTACTTTTTCTTTTTATTTGCTTGCGATTAATAATAGAATCAATGAAAACTCTAACTAAAATTGAAATCGTTGTTTCTACGATTTTAACAGTCATGGTTGTGGGCACAGTTTCGTATCACTATTTAGAAGGCTGGAGTTATACAGATTCATTTTATTTTACAGGAATAACCATGACCACGATCGGATATGGCGATCTCTATCCAACAAGCCCGATGTCTAAAATATTTACTGTGTTCTTTGCTTTTGCTGGTGTCGGCGTGTCTTTATTTGCTTTATCGGTTTTTTCAACAATTTATTTTGAAAAAAGAGAAGAAGTAATGGGAAATCGTATAAGGAAAGGATTATTAAAAACAATGAATACGTATTCTAGAACTCACAAGAAATTAAGAAAGGCATTAAATTTACATAAAAAAAGAAAGTAAAGAATGTATAACTCAGCAAAATACTTTACGCTTCCTACGCTCCTAATTTTGTTGCAACAATTTGTATAGCATCACTAAGATTTTCTATAACGTTGATAAAATACTCTTTATCTTTAATATCAAATCTCCTCTCCTTTCTACGTTTTGCCATTTCAATATTGACTCCTGAGATTAAAAGATCAATTTCAGGTTTTCTTGAGTGTCTCATGAAACAGTGTTCATAACCAGCCAAATCAAACGCTGCCTGTGTTACCATCGTTTCAACTTTCACTGCATTTTCTAACCACCTTCCGATATGTTCATCAGTAATTTGCTGCCCACTTTGCTTCATTGAATCCAAATAATCTCTCAAATTAAACCATTCGTTTGTACCAATAGCTGAATGATATGGGCATGTTTGCACTTGTCCTCTTTGATATGGATTAAATGTTATGCCAAACACTCCTTTTTCTTCTTCAAATGGATAGAAACCATGTGAAATATAGGAACATAATTTTTGATATTCACCTTCTCCGAAATTTAATGTTGCAGTTGGTCTAGTATCATATTTTATTTTTAATTTAAAGGCACTATCTGAAATTTGGATTGATTCCCTTCTTAATGACCTTGAAGTATGAATACCCATATTTGTTACAATCCAAGGAACATTACCTAATATTTCTACGACCAATTTAACAGCTTCCATGTCAGCTTCAGTTGTTTTTTCGGGGATTATATACGTATGAATTGCTATACCATGATTGCCGGTTTCTTGTAAAATCTTTTGATCATATTTTATCCAAGCCCCGTAATTTCTTTCTAATTTTTCAAATAATTTATCAGCAGAAGAAGTATTTTGTAATCTTTCTGATAGCATAAAATTATCATATCTATTTGAAATACCAGTCTGTATGCTTATGCAATAAGAAATCTTTCTATTTGCTGCTGTTAACTCTTGCATTTTTTCTTCAGTAAGATAATGACCGTTTGTAAACAAAAGAAGAGGCAGGCCTTGCTTACTACTTTGTTTTGTCAATTCTAAAATGAAACCATAATTTGCCGGGATCAATGGCTTGCCATCGGACATGTTTGCAACTAATCGCCCTCCTTCATTAGCAAATTTTCCCAGCATTGCTTCTAATACATTTACTCCACAAGAACCATCATATAGCCAATCCGCACCTGCTCTCAGTTGTTTTCTGATTAATTCATTTGTTGTTGAAGTCCAGCAACCCTCGCAGCTCAGATTACAAGCTCTGGAGCTTGTAAATAGAAAAGTGCCCCAACCACCATCATACTTTTCTAATTTCATGCCTATTGGAGTGTATGCTAAAACTTCACGGTCTTTATATTGATTATAATCCATCATAAATTTAATTTTTATCCTTTCAAAGTATAAAAACCCTGTCTTGCATATATTTTTTTCGATCGATGGCTCACTTGTGGTGGCTCGTTCTAACTTTTTCAATAAAAGAAATTTAAAACAGATTAAATCAATAGTTTGATATGAAAAAAATAGAAAAGACACTGTTGTGGATAGATAGAAGAATAGAAAATTACCTTTCTTTGCTAACTCAGATAGTGCGGGTTTATACAAAGGACAATAAGAAGTTGAAGGAAGCTGAATCTTTGCTTAGAACTGCCCTTAGAACTGCTTTTTTTCTAGACTTTTATTCTGAAACAAATGATAATGATTTTTTACAAGAAGCGAATAGATACAAGGAGTTAATGTATTCAGGTATGTCTGAAAAGGATAGACAAGATCTACAGTTAATAGAAAGGCAGATAATAGAACTCTTTGATTATGAAAAACGAATCTGGATAAAAGTAAAAAAGGGACAGCAGGTTTCTGATGCGGAGATAGAAAGGTTTTGGCAGATGAAATCAGCAGATGCTTTATTTTATGGCAGATTAACAAAAATTTTCACAGGAAATAAAGACTTTACCCTACCGATTTATGTTTATACTCAGATTCTCGACATTGATCGGGATTTAAGAGAATATGAGAAAGATTTTCAGGAAAACAGCCCAAATATTCTTTTTATGAAACTGAGCCAGAAAATTCCAGTTGATCAAATCCCTCCATTAAAAAGAGATGCAATAAGAGAAGCTATATGCTTAGGTCTTCATTTGGATTTGGAAAGAGTTGTAGAAAAATTATCCAAACAAGTTTCTAAATATAATTTCGAAGAGTGTTATTTTTTAAAAGACGCAATAAAACAAAGGTACAGAGAATTTAATATAAATTTTCTCAAAAGGAATGTTAGATTATGAAATGTATATGCGGCAAGTCAGCAATCCATTACCGTGACTGGGAAAAAAAGTTTTATTGCGGGCCATGTTTGTCAAGGCATGTTGAGCGCACATTCAAGCATACCATACGAAAGAGTGAATTAATTAAAAACTCAAAAAAAATAGCAGTTGCAGTGTCAGGTGGAAAAGACAGCAATACCCTGCTGTATTTAATGAGCAAAATAAAAGCTGTTGAGCTGATTGCAATTTCTATTGATGAAGGTATAGCTGGCTACAGAAAACAAACCCTACAATCAGCAAAAAAATTATGTAACAGGCTTAACATTGAGCACAATATCATAAGTTTTAAAAAAGAGTTTGGATTTTCCATGGACAGTATAGACAAAAACTATTGCAGCTACTGTGGTGTTCTAAGAAGACATCTTCTCAATAAAACTGCACATAAATTTGGAGCAGATAAAATCGCTGTTGGCCATAATATGGACGATGAAGCACAGTCGATCTTATTGAATTTCATACGTGGCGATATGAATCGTTTCCAGAGACTAGGTGTATCACCGCATGTTATCAGCAATAAAAAATTCGTGCCAAGAATCAAGCCCCTGCGTAACATTCGTGAAAAGGAAATTGTTTTATATGCCATGCTAAATAGAATACCATTTGCTCATGCATCATGTCCTTACTCAGCTCACAACCAGCGCCGTTCTATAATGAATTTTATTGATAAGATTGAAAGCGAATATCCCGATGCTGTAATCCAGATAGTTAGATTCTACGACAATCTAAGGCCGATGCTGAACAAAAGCGCATCAAAGGTAAAAATCAATTTCTGCCAGTGTGGTGAGCCTTGTTCTGGTAAAAAATGTATGGCATGCAGAATGATAGAGGATATCAGGAACGAAAGATAGTCTGAATTGAGCAGTAATACCATTCCACCTCCTTTCTATTATTTTATTGTGGAGTCTCAGCAAAATACTTTACGCACCCGTTTTGGGTTAAGTTCTTTCTTTTTCTATTAAGCTTGAATAACTCACAGGGATTTATCTTGAACTGCAGGCTCTCCGGATCAGGTGTTCCACCCTTCCTCTGCATACCGATTTTGCCTATTAATAATCTGCTTCCGGTTGGAGAAATTTTTATTTCTCCACTACCGAAAAAATTCATGACAGTATTAATATCCTTGAGTATCCAGTCAGTTTCATTTTTATTCTCCTCGTAACGTGCAACCAACACCCAGTCAGCAGTAATGCCACTTCTGCCTTTTAGAATATCTGCAATTACCAAAATCCTGTTTGTTTTGAAAAAATCAATTATTCTTTTTTGCATATTTTCCGGAAGTTCGGTAAATTTAGCACGGCGAGGATCTTTTGTTTTGAAATTAGGTTTTATCTCGCCGGTAAACAGTTTCAAAGCTTTTATTTTATTCCTGTTTAAGAATATCCATGAAATTATAATATTTCTTAATAACGTTTTCATATCCTTTTATTTTCAACCAGTCAATGTTCTGCTCAATCTGTGTAGTGTCAACGATTTTTTTCATTGCCAGTTCCTGAAGCGTCTCATTATTCAGATTCAGGATTGTTATTGGAAACACGTTTGTTTTTTTTATGAGCGTTTCTATGGGTTCATCGCTGTTCCATGCAGTTACCCGCATGTTTTTGTATCTACAGTATTTTTTAGCATGCTCTGATAATTTTGTATTGACTACAATCCATGCAACATCAAAAAGTTTGTTTTTTTCATTTATATCATCCAGCCGTGCCCACGTTTCCATTACATCTCCTAGTCCGCAATATCTATGAGTATTTTCGTGATGCTTGCATTCTATCATGTATTTTATTTTTTTTTCAGAATCAACAGCAACGACATCTACTTGATGCTCAACAGCAGCACCAGCTATTATTTTATTCCATTCACATTTGTAGCCAAATTTCTTCAGGATGTTCATAAAAAACACTTCAAAGCTTATTGAATCCATTTCTGAGAGAGAACGCCTGAGCCTGTACATTGATGATGATACTGGGCTATGTTTGTCCAGCTCTTTCAAGATCATTCTGTATATCTTATCTGTTCTGGTTTCGTCTTTTGTGCTTTTTTTTATTTTTCTTGCAATTTCTTCAGCTTTATTTCTATTCACGCCTGTTCTCATGCACGTTTTGATTATTTTATATTCGCTAAATTCTTCCTTTGTACCATCGCCCTTTATTACTATCATTTATTTTATCACCATCATTTCCTGCACCAATTTTCTCCGTCTTCATTTTAAACAAATTTTTTCAGATGGAGAGTCTGAAAAAATTTTATATGACCCAAAACTATAATCATTCTGCCTTCATCATCCCATCATTTTCTATCTCATTCCCCCCCCCCATCTTTTTTGTTTTCCTGTTTACTTTACAATAAATCCAACATCGCCTTTCGCAGCCTGATTCATTTTATTCCTGCTTTCAGAATAAAGTGTGTAAAGTGTTTCGTGTTTCTTTACTGTATCATTCAGCTGCTTCTGCATTATTATACCGGCTTTTTTATCGTCAGGAGCTCCGCACATTTTGGCTTTTACAGCTATCGTTTTTATATTGATGTACTTTACTCTGCCTGATTCTTTGGATCTTATTTCATGTCTGAATTTTCCAGGCTGGAGCATTTCCGGTTTTATATCTTCATTTCCGCCCTGATATTTTATAATCTCTCTTAGCTTTTCTTCAGCAAGACCGCTTTCAATAATTTCCATTGCATTTTCCTTTCTTCCCGCAAGTTTCATAAGTGTATTTGAAAGAACAATGACTTTGTTAATGAGATTTTTTTCTTTTGGCATGATTATATTTTCCAGAGCTTCTCTTGCTTCAAGTAAAGGACCAATGTTTCTTCCCAGTGGTTGCCGGGCATCAGTCATTACACATCGCGTTTTTATTCCGAATTTATGTGCTATATGAAGAAATTTTTTGGATATATCATCAAAATCTTTTCCAGTTTTTATTTTTGCATCAGGTCCTGATGGCATATCAATTACAAGATATTTAGATCCCATTGAAATTTTTTTGCTCATTATTGACGGTATAAACAATGGATCCAGATTCAGTGGATGCTCTATTTGAATGAACAGGTCATCAGCCGGTGCTAAATCAACAGCTCCACCCCATACAATACATCCTCCTGTTTTATCAACAATCTTTTTTATCTGACTTATTGAGAATTCTACCGGTGCAAGAGCTTCCATTCTGTCAGCAGTTCCTGCGGCACTTGTTATTGAACGTGAAGATGTTTTAGGTATTGTTAGTCCGGATGCAGCAATTATTGGAACAAACATCAAGGTAGTTTTATCGCCCGGAACCCCCCCAACAGAATGCTTGTCAACCACAGCACCTTTAAAATTAACTCTTTTTCCGGTTTCAACTATAATTTTTGTTACATCATAAACTTCTTGTTCTGTCATTCCATTGATTTCAAGCGCTGTTATCAGACTGGAAATTTCCAAGTCGTTCAGGTTGCGCTGAATTACATCAAAAATAATAGCCTTGTATTTCTTGTATTCCAGTTCCTTGCCACGGACTTTTTCCTTGATATATTTCTTGGATTCCAATGCTCCCCGTGGCTTTGCATGTACAATATCACTATTTTTAAGTTTCAATGCTTCCCTTACTTCGTGGTATACAATAATCTCACCACGTTTGACAAATCTGTCAGCAGTGGTATTTATAATTACACACATTTTTTTATTTCCTTTTGTTATTATGATCCGCTCCATTGGTCGCACTCCAAGTTCTTTAGCATCATGATTATTGATTATAGCAATAGTTTTTCCTGCCGCATCCAGTTCAATTGGCCTTACTTTTAGATCCATATACTTACCCTCTACATCGCAAACTATGTCATTCCATAATGTTCAGTATTCTCTATCATTAGTTGCTTCTTTTTATGCACTATTCATCGTTTCAGTTCCTGTAAAATTTTCTTCGGATTGATAATGCCATTCTCTGTTATGACAGCATTAACGAATTTCCATGGTATTATATCAAAAGCCGGGTTTAATATTTCAACATTTTTTATAGATTCATGAATTTCATTCGGCAGCCGGAACTCTATACTGAATTTTTCTCTGTTATCAAATTTCAAAGTATTAGCAGCGATATAAACTTCTTTGCCAAATGTTTTGGCTGTTATGCATAACGGAATAGACCCTATTTTATTTACAATACCTTCTTTTCTAAGCGAATCAGAACCTATGACAATCATATCGACATCATCCATATAAAATCCGCAGGCTGAATCTATAATGAGCTTTGTTTTTGTAAAATTTCTCAGGTATCTTACTGTTATAATACCCTGATTTCGAGGCTCGGTTATCGTAGCGTAAACACTTTTAGAGTGTTTTATAACAGTCATTGTTTCAGTCGAATGGCAATGAGTCATAACATTCTTCCCTTTTACTAATTTCCTGCCATGACATTCAATTAATTTCCTGTTATTATGTATTTTATCAGTCATCTCCTGAACCGAACACCCAGCATTCAGTTTCTTTATTACATTATGGAGCACAACTTCCGTAGGCCTTAACTTTTCCAGTTTCTTGCATTCGTTTTCAAAACATTTTTTGTCTTCATATTTACTGAGGTGTTTTAAGCATGTCAGAGCTATATTATCTGCCCCACGTATTTTCATTTTTAGAATATCAGAATAAATTGACATATAATACCCTATATCATTGTGAATATTAAAATCAACGTTTAGGATTATTCAGCAAGGCTACAGGAAGATCAGAACCTGAAAAATCATATTTTATTTTTTTGTATTCTGCCATTTTTGATATTTTCTCACCGCATATAAACTTGAAATTTCTATTTTGGTTAAATGCATTTAATACATCAAAAGTGCCTTTCTGAAATATGTTCTTATTAACATCTCCTAAAACATCAGAGAAGACAGTTACTTTAGCATTAAGAACAACATTTTTATACTGTGCAATTGTCCGTTCGCCAATATCACCAGTTATTTTTTTGGCTGGGAATTCAAAAACAGTTACATTACATCTCTGGCCATTTTCCTCATAGCACAAATCCAGCGGCAGGATTATATTTTTGTTGTCTTTTAGCACATATTTAATTTCAGTTAAAAATTCCAAAACACCCTTTTTTTCGAGAAGGCTTTTGTCAGAACCAATATCATGTCCTTTTGCAATTAAACCGAGCTTTCCTATCAGACCACCGATTAAAATAATATCCGCATCTTTCCTTGTCCTTAATAAATACAAAGAACGTTTAATATCTTCGCCACCCAGAATTAATACAAAAGGATGATTATTAGCAAACAGTTCATAGTCAACATACATACGCAAGACATCCGTGGTTTCGAAAACGAAAGACAAGCTTCGCTTATTAAGTTGTTTACTATCTTCCCTTTTTAGCGACCTTCGGTCACATCTCATTTAATACAGGGATACCTATAGGTAATACATCTGAAGTTGTAGTGTAAAATCTAAACAAGTTTCAATATTTATATCTATAATCATAGTAATTAAATTATTTTTGAAGTATTCTGAGATGAACACAACGGACATCTTACAGTTCTGTAAGCCCATTCAAATAAACATTGTTTGCATTTCCAAGATTCGAGTCGGGTTTTTTTATACTTTGTTTTCGCCAATCTAACAGCCTCCATAAGTTCTTTCTTTTACATAATTTTTTCAAAAAAGAACCATGTATTACATTATATGTTCCCGCTGGTATTTAAAGAAATTATTCTAGTCCGTCCCTGATTTTCAATTATTAGCTTTCCATTTACATTCATATTGAGAATATTTCTACAGTATTGACTGTAGCTTTGTTTTGTTGCAGTCCTGAATTTTTCAAACAATAGCGAGCTTTCAATTGGTGATTCTTTTTTCAGGATATCTTCAATTGTTTTTTCAACATCTCCATGAACATGCTCCTCTCTTATTGATCTCGCACCTTCGGTTTCAGCGTTCAATGCTGATTTTTTAATAAGTTCAATGCCTCTTCTCAAATCATTTTCCATTGTAAAATTCAATATTTTTTCAAACGAACCGTTTTCCATACAGTTAGGATAAAGCCCGAGCTTTATTCTGTTTTTCAGAATTGATTTAATCTCTTCTTTTGTATAATCCGGAAAGTGTATTTCTTCAGGACTGAACATGCTTCTTACCGATGTGTCAAATAAAATATTGTTATTTTTGCTTACAAGCCATACAGATATTTTCACAGGATACATTTCATGCGTTCGCAGAAGCGTAGAAAGAACCTTTTCTTTATTTCTTTCAAGAAAGTCAAAGTCATCAAAAGCTATTATTAAAACTTTATTTTTGATTTTCTTCAGAATCTTTTCATAAAGAGTTGAAAAAGATGTTCCTGTTTCAGGTGCCTGTCGTCCTGTAACATTTTCATATATTTTGGCAAATAAAGAATACATTGTTTTAGTTACTCTACAATTTACATAGCAGCATTCCACGTTTTCTGTGTTTTCCAGCTCATTAAAAACTGTTTTTATTGCAGTTGTCTTTCCTGTTGCTGATGAGCCGTAAAGTAATGTATTCAAAGCACGTGAGCTTCTCATCGCGGGTTTGATACACATTGCCAGAGCTTTCATCTGCGAGTTCCTGAAAATAAATTCTTCAGGAAGATAAGAAGGATCAAATACTTCCTCGTTCTTGAATAGTGTTTCACCATCCATTAACAGGTTGAGAAACTTTGAGTGGGGCATGATAAATAATTTTCAACAAAATATTAATACGCATATCATATACAAAATGAAATCAACACCATTTATTTGATTATATCCTGTTATTTTATTTTTCCCATCGCGATTTTTTTTGCTTCCAGAACAAATTTTTTAGCCATTTCACCGAGATCTTTGACGTCTTCAGTACTAAATATTGCTTCAATTTTGTAATCCCCGCTTTCACGGGCTTCCATTAATTTTCTTAAATAATTACCGAATTTCTCATCCATCAATTTATTTTTCACAACATATATTCCAAATTGTGACAAAAGCCCGGTGTGTGTTTTCGGATTTAATCCAATTGAATTCAAAACAGCGCGGGCAGCATGAAACGCTGCGTAATAAAATCTATTGACAGCATCAACAATTTTGTCATTCTTCAGAAGAATTTGGCCAGCTTCTAATCTTTCCTCAGCCTGACCTAATTCTGCCTTTACCAGTTCTTTTATCAGCTCTTTTTCCACGGCTTATCATCACCCCATTTTTAATAATATTTTCATAAAAAGGCCATTTCTGCCTCATTTTCAGCTCTTCTGGTCTTATGTTTACCAGCATAACAACTTTTCCGTAGTTCAATAAAATTTTATCTGCTATTTTATCCGCTTCTCTGAAAATTCTTTTTTCGTTGCTGATTATAGCCAGATCTATATCAGATTCATCATCATACGATCCAGTAGCTACGGAACCATATAAGATGACTCCGGCATTTATATGTCTGAACTCATTCAATATTTCTCTATGTATTTGCAGCATAGATATTATATGATTTTAATGAATAAATAGCTACACGTTCACGAACTTTCCTTTACATTAAACGGTTCAATTTTGATTTTCTTCAGGCCCTTGATCTGGTATGTATATTTTACCATTGCATCAATTGTGTATGTGCCAAAAATGTCTACAGGAGGTACAGCTTTAATATTTAACAAAACAGGCTCTGATTCATCCATGAACAATTCTATAGGTCTTGTATTTTGACAGTGAACCCGGTGTTCATTATATTCAGGCCAGCATATAAATCGTGCTCCACGGTCAAGACTTTCAGCTGCAACCCACACACCCTTTCTGACGCAGATATCACTTTTTCTGTTTTCAACTGGCCCAAGACCAGCTGGCTCACACTCCTTTGTGCACATTCTGTTGCTTCTGCATTCAGCATTCATGTTTACTTCAGAGCATTTGAATGTTTCAGGGTCGCATTGCTCGCATGTTATTTTAGCTGTATCATAATCTATAAAAGGAATTCGCTGTAAGAATCCTCCCTGTTCAAGTTTTATTTTGGCACCATTGTATTTTACATAGCATTTAGAACCTGAGTCATGGCAATATTTAATCATGTCCCGGATTCCAAATCCACCAAACGGATTCAATGCATTATAGACTCTTTGCCACGCTAATGACCATGCTTCTCCCGAACATATAGAGCCAGACTCGCATTTGCCCTTGGTTCCATCAGGATTTATAGCTTCAGCATTCCAGTGACAGTCTAATGTATATGTATTTGTGCATGATATATGGCCGAGCTGCTCACACGTTGTTCCTTGTGCAACATTTTTCATATCTTCTATGATTATTGTGCCTGTATTAACACTGTTTTGTGTTGTTATGGCTGTGTAAGGTATCAGATATAAACTTGAAGGCGATCTAACAACAACTTCAACTGTATAATCATATGTACCCATCGGTAAAGGCCTGCCATAATTATCCAGTCCATCCCATTCAAAAACAAACGGTTGAATCGACTGCGTGGGCTGTTTATTGACATCATAACTAAAAACTTCTATATCTCTTATTCCTACAATAGAGCCACCATCTACGCCTGCGATTAAATTTTGTGTTCCATCATCTTTAGATAACACAAGCCTCGCGCCTACAACTTTTGGTATTATTAAAAATGTAATGCCTGTCTGTCCTAATGTTTCGCTGTTTCTTTTGACTCTGACAGGCAGAGTTGGTAATTGTACACTACATTCTACAGTTATCTTATGAGAGGTAGTTCCGATTTTATTATCGTTACCCATTTGTTTACAATTTATAACAGCTTCAAAACTCCCTATTTTCATATCTTTGCTTACTCTTATAGCAGCATCTGCCTGATACCAAGCAGTTCGTCCGGGATTTAATATCAAATCATTCAGATTAAAATCCCACAGTTGCTGGGGTATGCTTTCCTTTTGAAAAAGAACATAAGTATATAATAGTTCGGCGTGTTCGCTGTCATGATCCCAAAAATATTTCCCATATCTGTCCTTTCCATCCCATTCAAATATAACAGTATTTCCACTTTTTTGAACAGGATCCAGCCAGTTTTTATAATAATCTATTTGGATTACTGCTTTTTGGTGGAAAATATATAATTTGAAATCTTTTGTCGTGTCAACATTTTCACACATTATAGCAATATGACCATCTGTTTTTGGATAGAACAATGTATGAGCACCATTAGTTGGTGTACATTCAACTTTTATATCTCCTGTCATCCCCGTAATCATGTTGCCTTCTGGAATTTGCACATTCCTGGCTGAGTTTTGTTCGTATTCGTGTGGAATATTAATATCCTGCCCTGCAACAACGCTTCCAGCAGGAGATGGTGGTGTAGTTATCGTGGTTGACGTTGTCGAAGTTGTAGTCGTACCAACATTACCATGTCCTTCTTTTGGAATGCAGCATTTAATTCCATTTGCCTGATTGCACACTGCAATTCCTGTGCCTTCAATACACGGATTTGGATCTACATTTGTTGCTAAGCACCTGTACCATTGTCTAGAATATTCTGTTTTATCTTCATTACCTTCATAGACTTTCGGTAATTTATTTTTTTCCTCGTTCGAATTGTAAAGCCTTTCAGCTTCCTGTACGCATTCTGCATTTCCACCACCCCGCAATTCAGGTGTCAGTGAAATTTCCTTTTCAATTGTTGAAAGCCCGCATTCAAACCTCTGGCTGGAATCACAATAACCTTTGAATGTCTCCGGCACAACCTGATCCATGCTTTCTGTATCAACGCACTGGTATTTCATCTGTTCCGGGTCACCTGCAGCTAATTCAAAGCATTCTTTTGGAGTTAATATTGGTCTATCTGATATCATCACAATTTCAGGTCCTGCAATATTATCATAAGTGGGGTTCACTAATTTTTCAGGTATGTAAATATCTAAGTTACCTGTATCAATCTGCGCGTAGCGTAAATCACCAACACCTTCATCTTTTAGTTTAAGTAATATGCTTGAATCCAGATTGCTCATAATGTAATCCTGTCCTTGTAAATTAAGATCAATTTTAATCGGCCCGCTGCTGTGAATTATTGTCTGTGTCATTGGCAGTTTCTCGCCGGCTTTTTGCTTTTTCAGAATTTCATTAGGATTGACAACAAGCATATCATATCGTGTTGTGCTTTCAAAATCATAGCTTATCTGATATCTGATATCAGGTTCTGTTATAATATCTCCAAGCTCATCTCGTGTAGGTGTTTTCATCGGTACATTTACATATTTGCTTGCTGTAGGAAGAATTTTACATGGCGTTTCAATGCTGCATTGCTCAGGCATACATACCAGCGAAGGCCGGCTATTACATAGCATGCTGCCATCAGAAGATTTCAGAGTCGGCGCATCATAAACATCAACAATAACATTCTGGGCGATTTTCATCGGGTCATTGTCTTTATTTTCCAGCTCAAACATCATAAGCATTGAATTGTCAGGATGAACAGGAGATAAAGGAAGCGTATTAACACTGGCTATTTTTACAACATCTTTCGGCCCGATTTTCTGCTCTATTTTATTCACTTGTGTAGGTGTGTTGCAAAGCCCAAAGATAGAGCATGCATCCAGCTCAATGCATCCGCTGATAATTATTATAGCTAAAAGTACTATGATTAGTGCAATCTTCATATATAATATTTAATCAGCTGATATAAAAATGCTTATATAAATCATAACCCTATAATAAAATCATGAGGCCAGAAATTGAGATATGGATAAGAGATGCTGAAGATACACTTGATGCAGCTATTGTCATGTTTAAAGCAGAAAAATATAATTATACAGTTTTTCTTAGCCATCAGGTCATTGAAAAAGTTTTAAAATTTGGGATAATGGCCATAAAAAGGCAACCACCATCCAAAGAGCATAATCTCGTAAATCTGATGAATCAGTTGAACATCAAAATGGACAAACAAACTGAAAATTTCATCAGGGAGCTGAATCCGCATTATATCGTAACACGGTATCCAGATGCAGCAAATGGAATGCCTGCTGAAAATTACAACAGGGAAATAGCTGAACATATTCTAAAAAATACTGAAAAGGTGTTGCTATGGATGAAAAACCGGATAAAGAGACAATAAAACTAATTAAATCATATCTAAAGTTTTTGGGTAATCATATAGCTATTGAGAAATCAATTCTTTTTGGATCAAGGGCAAGGGGTGATTATTTTATTACGAGTGACATAGATCTAATAGTTGTTTCTTCTGATTTCAAAAGCATGAAATTTGTTGACAGGATATTATTTATGAGCAGATACTGGAAAAGCCTGATGAATCTCGAGGTTCTTGGATACACGCCTGAAGAATTTGAAAGAAAGAAAAATGAACTCGGAATCGTGAAACAGGCTGTTAAAGAAGGAATTCGTATAAAGTAACAGCTGATTGCACATTGCACCTTGTTTTTATATCTTATTGACTTAATAATGTTTTTATGAGACAAAATAGTGATGAACCTGTGGAAAAAAAAGCACAGAACTATTTTCTTTATGATGGCGTGCTTTCAGCTGTGATGGTTGCTTTAACCAGCTCTATGATTTCTTTATTTGCTTTGTCAATGGGCGCTTCAAATATTGAAATAGGAATGCTTAGTTCAATACCAATGATTTTCTGGACAATGGCACAAATACCAGGTGCTATTCTTTCAGAACGTATTGGAAAAGAAAAAGCAATGGCAGGAACATCAGCACTTTTATCCAGATTGATGTGGATACCAATAATTTTGCTGCCTGTTTTTGGTGATAATATAGGTATACTTGTTGTGCTTGTTACATTATCCACGTTTATTGGCGCGCTCGGAGGACCTTCATGGGCATCTTTTTCAAGCCATTTGATTCCTGTTGGAATTCGTGGACGTTTTTTCAGCAGGAAAAACAGAATAGCAATTTTATGCAGTGTAATAGCAATGATTTCAGCTGGGATTTATCTGGACATGAATCCGCAGGCAATTAGTTTTTCACTTGTATTTTTAATAGGTATTGTCATCGGGCTCATAGCCACGTTCTTGTTTTTCATGAGAATCCCATATCAGGATACACAGAAAAAGCAAAGCTCCTCTATCGTGGATGATGTAAAGCTTTTGTTTATGAACAAAAATTTCAGAACATTCTTAATAATATTTTTCATAATGCGTTTTGGTGTTGAATTAGCATCATCTTATTTTGTTGTTGATATGGTCAAAAATATGAATGCAACATATATATGGATAACTGTAACTACAGCTGTGTCAGCTGTTACCAGTGCTCTGATACAGAAAAAATGGGGCCGTATTTCAGACTGGTTTGGCCAAAGAATAATTATTATAACATGCACTTTCGGAATATCAATAATAGCTTTAGGCTGGGTTTTTGCTTCCAGCCCTGTTCATGTACTCGTAATTAATATCATGAGCGGGATTTCATGGGCTGGTTTTGAGCTGGCGTTTTTCAATTATCTCCTTGAAGTCAGTCCTCCTGATAAACGGGCAAAATTCGCAGCAATTGTCTGGACAATAATGGGCATAGCTGCAATAACTGCTCCGATAATTGGTGGTTTAATACTTGAGAAAACTGCGAATATTACTATTTTAGGACTTTATAATTTCAAGTTCTTGTTCCTGCTGTCATTTATAATAAGGCTGCTGGCTGCAATTCTTTTCCTGAGATATCTGAAAGAAATTATAAATTACAGGGAAAAAACATCATTCAAGTATGTTATTCGTTATATAACACATATAAGATTGCCTGGAATCCATATGGAGCACATCCTTCCAATTGACAAGTACATAAAAAGAAAAAAGAGAAAATATAAATTCAAAAATCCAGCTTAACTTGTATGAAAATTGTCCAACATATTTGTCAGAGCACTACACATCTTCATTTTTCATAGGTTTTTCAATTATCTAAAACGTCGGCATCTCTTCTTCTGAACGAGCTGGTTTTCTGTGAAAGTGGAATTTCGGAATATTTATATGCAATTCAGGCAGTTTTATCAAAGATTTCATAACCATATCGCGTTTCTTTTCAAGGCTCCATGGATATGTCATATGTATCGTTACACGGCCACATCTCTTGCATGCATTAACTTCTTCAGCACTCTCAAAATTGCGTCTGCAGCTCGAGCAGAAGTATCTGTACTTCCTTTTTACCCGAATATAATTTGTATAATCCTTAAGACTATCAGGACTTATATCATCTAACAATTTATGCATAGTACATCATCACACATTTTTGACTACAAATTTTTATTTTATCCTAAAATGTTTCCAAATCCTTCAATTGCTGAAGCTTCCTGTTCATCCACAATTGAAAGCACCTTTTCCTTGTACTTATATTTTACAGCAATATCTTGGAGTAGTTCTTCAGCCTTTTTCAATGCTTTTTCATTGCAATCCAGAATTATGAAATATCCATTTTCCTTTATATCAAGTGAAGCAGCTGACTTTGTAGTAATACTGCCACGGTTGATTGTTTCATCCTTCTTCAGTACATCTTCTGCCTTAGAGAGGTTTTCAGCAACCACGAGATAAACTTCCCTGATAATTATCACCTGAAAAGCTATACAACAGGTACCTTTATAAAGCTTTTTACTACTTCTCAATGCGTCGCAGATTCGTGTCGTGCATGCGTAAGCCTTATATGGCAGTTTTTACAATAAATAGAATACCATGATGCAAAAAATATATTCCGTAAAATCAGGCAACCATTTCGCAGGAATTTAACTGCATAAAAGCGTTTTAGGAATTTGGAAAGAGGAAGAAAAAAATGAGAGGCAAATAGAGGAGAGACAGGATAGGAAAGAAAAAAAAGAAACTAAAATCATCTTTGAATCAGTGAGAATCTCAGAGGAGAAGCAAGATAGAAGGGTGGTAAAAATGAGATATAGAAAGGAAGGAAACCAAAATCATCCATAAGTCGGTGAGAATAACAATTCCGGAGGAGAGATAATTATGGAAGAAAGAAATAAAACAAAGAGAACAAAATATACGATTCTTGAACATGACCCGGATTTTCAGAGCTCAGAAACGCGAATGAGGGTTTTGAATGCTGTGAATTTATGGAATAGTCCTGACCTGGCTATGGCATCGTTGATTTTCAGTACCTGCCATGAATTGTTATGTGACAAAGTGGCAAGAGGACTTAATTGAAGGGGAGGAACCAAGAAGAAAAAGATGGGAATAGGAAGGAAAAGGATGGGATTATGAAGGAAAATTATAAATAGGGAGGTAAAATTGGAAAAGAAAATATAAAATATCAGAAGATGGATTTCAGAGGGGAAAGATAAAATAGATGGAGGTGGACTTAAGGCAAGAAATAACAGGAAGAGGTAAATTAGAACAAAAATCAACATGAGGGGGTGAAATAATGAGAAAAATCACGAAACGTATTAAAGAAGAATGCGAATGCGCAAAAGAATAAAGCTGAAAAATAAAATGTTCTATGATAAAGTTCAGTTCAGGGGAGGGGGTGAAAAAAATAAATTCAAAACAAAATTTGGAAGATTTGAAGAAACCGTAGTTTTGTAGTTTTTTAAATTTATAGGCAAAAAGTCCAGTTTTTGACGTGAATTGAAAATGAAAGCAAAACCACGGTTATTGAAAGATCCCGAGAAAATACAGCGTCAGAGTTACATATTTAACATCTTTCATATACTATTTTTTCTTTGTCCGGAAAATAATGAATAACCACTATAAGTTCACCTTCTTCAGATTCAGAATGCGGTGAAGCAGGTCTTGGATACCGAAACACATCATCCCACGTTTTCCTGTCATCCGGCAGTCTATTTGGATCCATACCAGGAAGAAGGAGTAGAAATTGTCTATACGCACGAAAAGGATCAGCTGTCATAATTATTATATAAGGTTGAATTATTTAAATTTATAATACCATAATACTATAATGAACACCAATAGAAATAACAGAAATGAAAAAGTTACAACAAGTATAAAAATCGATCCCGAATTGTGGAAAAATGTTAAAATATATTGTATCAAAAACAACATAGAAATCTCTGAATTTATTGAGAAAATTCTTAAAAAATACATATCAAGGTGATTGTAAGTGCAGGAAATATACGGTGACGATAGAATTAAATTATATTGGGGAGATGTATTTGATTGTCTGAATAGTTTACCGAAAAATGTAATACAGGCGGTTATAACCAGTCCGACATATTGGGGTAAAAGGTGTTTTACAAAAGATAAAAAAGAATTTGGAAGTGAAAGCCTAGAAGAATATGTAGATAGGAATGTTAGACTATATTCCTCACTGTTAAATATAATGAAAGATGAGGGTTCAATTTTTATTGTCATACAAGATACATATATGGGTAGTGGCGTATCCCGTTCACATCATAATCATTGGGAAAATAATAAGGACAAGTCATACAGAAGGAATGGTATTGATTCTGAAAGACAGGGTAATACTAGTTGCGTAACAGCCAGACATAGCATAATAAAGAATAAATCGTTGTGCGGTGTACCATATAGAATTGCAATTAAACTGGTGGATATGGGTTTCATCTGGAGACAACAGATTATATGGGAGAAACCAAATCCTATGCCTGAAAATATAGAAGATCGTGTAAGACAAAGTGCAGAATATATATTACATTTTACTAAGAAAGGAAGATACAAGTTCAATCCGAAAATGATCATGATAAAGGGTAAAAGTAATGGGAAACTTAGAATGCCTAATCAGGTTTGGACAGCATCACCTGAACACAGAAAAGGTCATACTGCGACTTTTCCAAGTAAAATAGTAGAAAAATTATTGCTATCGGTTACTGATGCAGGTGACACTGTCTTTGAACCATTCTTGGGTTCAGGAACAATGATGGAATTATGTATTAAAAATCAGAGAAAATTCATAGGTTGTGATATATGCAAATTCTTCGTAGAAGATTGCACAAAAAAATTGAGTAAAGATAAAAAATTATATAAGTTTAGTTCTTGACACGAATGTCATCAATTTTCTGGTTATTTGGCTGGATTGTATTATATTTTTCCGGATAGGCTAAAGCACACTGTTCACATTTTTTACCATTACATATATTGCATATTTTATTTTTTTCATCGTTTGCTAATTTCGATACCAACTGCCAGTTGGATAAATCATTAGAACCACCTTTGGATATAGGTCTTCGATGATCATAACTTGCCATCAATAAATGCTTAAAAAAGTAATTTCCCTGTAAATGGTTATATACTTTTATTCCAGTAATGTTGCATCTTCCACGAAATTTTTCATAAATTTTATCTTGATCGATATAGGATAAACTTTTACGAAGATGCGGAACCGATAATGTCATGAATTTATCGGGATCGTCGGATTTGAAAAATCTAAATAATTTTTCCACGTCTATTTTCAGGTGAACTACGCGCTTCTTGTCCTTCTTTTCAATAAGAAAATTAGCAAATCCATTAGCTATTCGCAAGTCGGAATGAGCCCTGTTTGGATCGTGAAGAATGTTATCCAGCGAATGTATATTAATAAAGTCAGGATACGCTTCCAGTAACTTTTTCAATACTATGAACGATCTTTTAACCTTGAGTTGAAATTTTATAGTTTTGTTTTTATATGAAATCCCAACTTGTTTGTCATCTTCATTTAATATTTTATAGCTGAAATTGTCTTTCTTATCATCACTTTCATTCATATAAATTTCAACCCCGATTCTTGTTTTTGTTACCTAAAAAGTTCTTGGCGTCTTTTTCACATGTGAATAAAGTTTCCTGACATTCCGGACATTCAAAATCATCCGTTTTTCCGTTTGTCACAAAATCTTCTTCATGATATTCATATCCGTCAAAGATAAATCTCTTTTCCCCACTTTTAAAGTTTATCATCACAGAAATTTCTTTCATGCATTTTGGACACATAACCATAAAATCAACTCGAGTATATAATACCTACGTATTGGGTAAACTATTAAAAGTTAACTGTTACGTGTCCATCCTGTCACATATCCATCATATTCCGAATGCACTAGGACATATTTTATTCAATACACATTCCCTGCATTTTGGCTTTCTCGCAGTGCAGACAGTTCTGCCATGCGATATCAGAAGAAATGATATTTCTTTCCACAGGTTTCTGAAAACAATTTTCATCAGGTCATTTTCGATTTTATCAGGATTTTTATTTTCTGTCAATCCGAGCCTTAATGAAAGCCGTCGGACATGTGTGTCTACAACAATGCCACTGGTTATATTGAATGCATCTGCCAGTATAACATTCGCTGTTTTTCTTCCAACACCCGGTAGTGTTATCATTTCTTTCATAGTTTTTGGAACCCTACCGTTAAAATATTTCATAATTTTCCTGCAGGATGCTTTAATGTTTTTTGCCTTGTTTTTGTAAAATCCGGTAGAGTAAAGCATTCTTTCCAATTCGTGAATTTTGGCATTTGCAAAGTCTTCTGCAGTATTATATTTCCTGAACAGCAATGGTGTAACTTTATTCACCTGCTCATCTGTACACTGTGCAGATAGTATAGTGGCCACAAGGCTATGAACAGGCTTCTTTGCTTTTAGAAAGACATGGGATCTTCCATATTGGTTCCTGAGCAAGTGGATAATTTTATTCACTCTTTTCATAAATTAATAATCACACTATATATAATAAATATACTAAACTGCGTAACTTATTGAATGTGATAAAATGAAGAAAATATCAATATCAATTTCAGACATGCATTGTGCATCCTGTGCACAAAAAATAGAATCAGCGATTAAAAAATTAGGCGGCATTACAGACGTTAGTGTTAATTTTGCAACAGAAAAGGCAACTGTAAATTTTGATGAAAAGATGGTTAATGAATACCGGATAAAACAGGTTATTGAAGAATTGGGATATAAAGTATCTGAGTCAGATACAGATAAACAGGAAGAAATCAGGACACTGAGAAACCTGTTTCTGTTTTCCCTGATACTAACCCTGCCGATTTTTATAATCGCAATGCCATTTGAATGGCTAGGAATCGATGTTCCGTATAAAAACTACATACTTCTGGTTCTGACAACACCAGTTCAGTTTATTGTTGGATACAGGTTTTACAAAGGTACATATTCATCTCTTAAAGCAAAAACAGCCAGCATGGATACACTCATAGCAGTAGGTACTTCAGCTGCCTATTTTTACAGCTTGTTTGCAGTAATTTTTTCAGATATTCTGGGAAGTGGGGTTTACTTTGAGATAACTGCTATAATCATAACATTCATCATACTTGGAAAATGGATGGAAATGTTAACAAAGGGCAAAGCCTCTGAATCAATTAAAAAATTGATGGGACTCCAGCCAAAAACAGCTATTGTAATAAGAAATAAAAAAGAAATTGAGATCCCGATAGAAAAAGTGAATGTTGGAGATATTATTCTGATAAAGCCGGGGCAAAAAATACCTGTTGATGGAATTATTGTTGACGGATTTTCATCAGTTGATGAATCCATGATTACTGGTGAAAGCATTCCCGTAGAAAAGAAAAAAGGAGATGTAGTAATAGGTGCTACAGTCAATAAGCACGGTTCATTTAAATTCAGGGCATCTAAAATCGGAAAAGATACTACGCTCAATCAGATAATAAAATTAGTTGAGGATGCCCAAACAAGCAAAGCACCAATACAGAGATTAGCTGACAAAATAAGCAGTTATTTTGTTCCGGCAGTAATTTTAATAGCAATCGCATCGTTTTTAATCTGGTATTTTGTTATTGGACAAAGTTTTGTTTTCTCTCTTATAATCTCCGTTGCTGTATTAATAATTGCATGCCCCTGTGCTCTTGGTCTTGCAACGCCAACCGCAATAATGGTAGGAACAGGGAAAGGAGCTGAAAACGGAATATTAATCAAAGGTGCTGAAGCTCTCGAAAATGCTCATAAGATAACAACTATAGTTTTTGACAAGACAGGAACACTGACAAAAGGTGAGCCGAGCGTAACCGATATTATAAAACTTGATGAAATATCAGAAAAAGAGATTCTGAAATATGCTGCAATGGTTGAAAAAGGCTCGGAGCATCCGCTTGCAGATGCTGTTTTGAGCGCAGCAAAAAAAGAAAAAATAAAAATTCCAGAACCTTCCGGATTTCAGGCAATGCCCGGCTATGGCGTTGTTGCTGATTATCAGGCCAAAAAAATATTATTTGGAAACAGAAACTTAATGAAAAAATATAAAATAAAAACATCAGGGTTTGAGAAAAATATAACAGATCTTGAAAATCAGGGAAAAACAGTAATGATTCTTGCAGTGAATAAAAAACCTGCAGGCCTGATAGCTGCTGCAGATACAATAAAAGAATTTTCAGAAGAAGCTATCCGATTATTGCATAAAATGAATAAAGAAGTTATAATGTTAACCGGCGATAATGAGCGAACAGCACTGGCAATAGCAAAAAAGCTGGACATCGACAAAGTTATAGCTGGCGTACGCCCTGATCACAAAGAAAAGGTTATATCAGATTTACAGAAACAGGGAAAAGTTGTTGCAATGGTTGGCGATGGCATCAACGATGCTCCTGCACTTGCAAGAGCAGATATTGGAATTGCAATCGGAGCTGGAACTGATATTGCCCTGGAAACAGGCCAGATTATTCTTGTAAAGAATGACCTGCGCGATGTTGTAACATCCATAGATCTAAGCAATTATACCATGAAAAAAATCAAACAAAATCTTTTCTGGTCATTTTTTTATAATGCAGTTTCAATTCCTGTTGCAGCTGGAGTTTTGTATCCATTCACAGGATTTCTGCTAAGCCCTATAATTGCTTCATTGGCAATGGCATTTTCATCTGTCAGTGTTATTTCAAATTCTTTGCTGATGAAAAGATATAAAGCAAAATAAATATAAAACAGGCGAAGATGCTTAAGCGTTAAACTATAGTACCGTGCTCTTTATCATTGGCTCAAAAAGTGCAAGTGTTATAAGCAGTGTTATTACAAAGACAAAAAACCCTACCAGCAGGATCGCACCAGCCCTGTACTGAAATCCTATTGGGTCATCTCCGTTTTCAATCCAGTTCAAAAATCTGGCGAGTATTAAGCTGGTTTCTATTAGATATATGCCAACTATCAAAACAAATTCAAACTCACTTATTCTCAGATTTGAAAAGCTGGATAGAAATCCCATACTTCCCATTCCGCCAAGACTTGTTAGCTTGGCTGATATCATACTCAGAATTTCAATAATAATTATAGCAAGAGTTGAAATTATTCCGCTTATCATTGGAGATAGGAAATAGGCTTGAAATTGCAGTGAGCTTATAACTTCTCCTAATTTTTCATCAACTTCTTCCTGCGTCTGGTGAAGGCCTTTCAGATATCTGGAAATGCTCATCATTGCGATTGATGCTGAGTTTACGCCCTTTTTTCCGGATTCTGAAACAATTTTCATAATTGAACGGACTAATTCAGATGGATAGAAAATTACAGCACCGCGTTTTTCATCTAAAAATGCTGTCTGAAATGTCATTCCGAAATTTCTCATATTTTCAAGTGCTCTCTGGAAAAGGCTTCTTATTTTTAAGTTTCTTATGCGTCGCATAGAGCCTTCCAGTGCAATCTCAATTGGTGCGCCAGTGCTTATTCTGTTGCCAAGCTGAAAAAGAGCTTCTGTGAATTCCAGTTCTATATTTCTGACTTTTTGCCGTATATCAAGTCGGGGAGCAGATGAGAGAATGAAATATATTCCCGGACCAATTGACAATCCTGCTAGAATTATTAAAGCACTGTATATATCACGAGGAAGCATCATGCCAATTCCGGATATTATTATTGTTATAGTAATAGCGACATATTTCAGCGGGATCATATATTTTTTTCCTCCTATGATAACAGGATATTTCCCTTTTGGAGGAATATCGGGGCTGTTTTCAATATTTATCTGGCTGAAAGTTGCAGGCCGCAGCTTCATAACTTCCTGAATTATAAAGAATAAGGCTATCGGTAGTAAAACATCATAAGCCACGAATAAAAATACAGGATCTGTACCCAGAAAAACAGAAACTATAGGAAACATAACAAGTCCCATCACAGGTAGAATTATACCCATTGCATGAATTACCATTATAGGCATTCTCAATTTTTCAACATAATGTTTTGCATTTTCCCTTGAGCCGTCTAATATAACATTTACAGCTTCGTCAATCATGTCCATTCTTTTCTGTCCTGTTTGCTGAAGGCTTGCCTGCATTAACTCAATAGCTTCTATGAATTCGCGGTTGTTTTTCCATTTTCCTGCAAAAGTTGTTAAAGCCTCGTATATATTTGTATAAGTTCCTGTTTGCACGTCCCACATTAGTTTTCTCAGCTCATACATCATCGGGCCTGTTACATTTTTGGATGCAAATTCAACAGCATTTTCTATGTTCGGTACATTGCGCATATATATTGACATGTAAAGTATTGTATTGATTATATCAGAACCAGCTTTCATTTCATAGCGGCGCTTCTGATAAAGAGGATAAAAATAAATAAACAATGCAAATGGTATTGACAAGCCGATTATCAACACACCGTTTCCAATTTCAAGGCCCGGCAACCCAAACCACAGATTTAATAAAATAAGAACCATTGTAGGAATCAGTATGCTGAATATAGTGAGAAGAGTAAGAGATGTAACATCTCCCGGAGAAATTTTCATATGGCTGAACTCTATGGCATCTTTCAGTGTTTTGCTTGTATGCTCATCAGGTTCTATATTGAGAATTCTCCCGGCACCGCGGGCTAATTTTTCATAAATCGTTCTAGCAGTAGATGACCATGTTTCTTCTTCTTTGTAAACACGGTACTGCCATGACGGAATTCTTGGCATGAATAAAGTATGGAAGCCGTATTTATTAAATTTGCGAAAAAGCACACGTATCATGTTTTCTGGAATTTATCTATTCTTTTTCAGAAATATAAACTATGCAATTATATATATATCATGCCTTTTCTCGAAGATTATTTTATTAATCCGTTGATTTATGGCACAGGATACAATCCTGTAAATACCATAGTTTATGCACTCATTGCAGTTGGTGTCATATTTTTGCTTTACAAAGCAATACGGAGAATCAAAATTAAAATAGATGAAAAATTTTGCATTGGAATCGCACCATACATCATAATCGGTGGATTGTGGCGATCGCTACAGGATGCTCGCGTTTTGGATAGTATTTTCTTCAAAACACCATTCATTTATTTTATTATCATAGCAATAACATTCGTAAGTTTAATAGTATCAAGGCTGTTATTTAAGGAAAAATATTATAAGTCGTGGCTGTTAATAGGCACAGGTATTCTGGTATTTTCGCTGGCTTTTGTGAAAATTGTAAATCCTGTTGGTATGGCCTTGATTATTGGAATATCAGCTGCGTGGATGATCGGGTTTTTTATGTTAAGAAAATATAATAAAAAATTCAATCAACTGCTCACAAATTTGAATTTTACAGCTCTTGGTGTCCATATCTTTGACGCAACCAGTACCTTCATTGCAATTGCCTTTTTTCCATATATTGAGCAGCATGTTGTTTCGGGTTTTGTCATTGGTGTACTTGGTCCGTGGTCAATGTATCTGCTGAAGATTCCAATTGTTTTATTGGCACTTTATATCATTGATAAAGATGTTAAAAATGAAGAATGGAATACATTTCTTAAACTAGCTGTAATTGTTTTAGGTGCCGGGCCTGGACTGCGCAACTTCTTTAGTTTGGGAATGATGGTATAACACAACCCTTTTTGGAGAATAATGTTGTTGAACTCTATGAGTCTGCATCTATTCCGTGATACTTCGCAAGCGTCTGGCTCATATGATCTTCTATTGTGTCAGTTCTGGATGGTAGAAATGATCGTTGTTGTCTTTTTCTAACTGTCGTCTTAATATATATTTTTCTCTTTCGTTTCTTAGTTCTCTCCAGTTTGTAGGTGGTGTCGGGCCATGCCCGCGGCGATGATAACCAATATCAGCTGTATTTTCATCGTTTCTTTTAGTAGATTCATATTCCGGCTTCAAACCCGCATAACTTATTACAGCAGTGCCTGCTCCGATTAAAAGATATTTCATGAACCTGTTCATTTTTCATCACCTCATAAAAATTCCCAAGTTCTATTAAGATATGCAAAACTATTTAAAGACACTTTTTATTTTTTGCTTTGATATTTTTCAAAAAAAAGAAAACCTGTACTAAAAGAAAAAAAACGGAATTATCGGATTGAAAAGAATTGAATGAGTAGGAACTATGTTTTTGTCAGAGATTATTGAAAAAATCCAAACCTATTTCTTCCCTGCAATAAAATAAACAGCAACAGCCATTAAAATCAGAACAAAAATTATTGATGCCACTTCACCGCTTATATTTATTTTCAGGACAGATGCAGCGCCGACTGTGAAGAATATCAGAATACCGATACCTATTAGTACAGCTAAAATTCCTTTATGATCTGTAAATGCAGACATATCAAAGCCTGTCATTGCTGCAAATAGAACAATAATTATAATCGTAGCGAGTATTATAATTGCCATGCCAAACATGCTGGAAAGCAGAAGTCCAAAAGCAACGCCGCCAAAGCCTGTAACAAAGAATGCGATAACCATCGCAGTAACGCCAACAACTTTTAAATCTTCACCAAGAACTTTGGTTTTAGCCAAGAGGCCATAAACAACAGCAAAAGTAAGGAGCCATGGAAGCACAAAGCCAAAAAATCCAAGACGATGCATGTTCTGTATAAATATTTCAAATGGATTCATAGTACCACTCAAACAGGATATTCAGGAATTCCATATCTACAACTATCTGCATTCATACATAAAGTCATTATATTGAAAAAAATTTTAAGGGATTAATAAAAAAGTCCCCAAAACAGTTTCTTATCCACCTTCTTTCGGTTTGCCACCAGTTGCTTCTGCTTTCGCTTCAGGACGCGTTACAAACCATACAGCTGCCAGAATAATTATCAGCACGAATATCAGTGCCACTGTTTGGCTTCCTAATGATAAGCCAATCCATCCTGCACCAAGTCCGCCAGATGCAATGAATAAAAGGATTGCGACAATAATAAGGAATGCTAACAGATATTTATTCTCGCCTAATTTGCTATAATCATATCCTGCCATCGCAAGGAACAATATTACAACCAGAATTCCTGCAATGAAGATTGAAGCACCACCGAATATATTTGCCACAAATGCTGAAATTTCAGGGCCTGCGGCAATAGTAACAAGAAGTGCTATTACAAAAGCCACGATCCCGCTTATTCTGGTGCCTATAGCTTCAGTACCAAAAGGCTTTACTTTTACCAGAAGACCGTATATTATAGCAAATACAAGCAACCAAGGCAGCAAGAAACTGTAAATTCCGAATGTTTCAACAGTTTGTATGAGTGCTGCAAATGGGTCTGCCATTAATTTTAACCTCCGTATTTAATTTCTATATATAATATTCTTGTTTGGGGTGGTTTTAATACTTTAACCCTTTTTCTTTTTTACCACAAAACCACTAAAAAAAGAAAAAGGGTTAACGGAAAAAGAAAAAACCTGAACTAAAAAAGAAAAATTCTTTTAAACAATGCCATACTACTATTAATCATGAAAGCGCTTTCCCTGCCGGTGAATATGGTTGTTATCATAGTCATAGCTGTTGCAGTTCTTTTATCTATTAGTGCGTTTTTTCTTGGCGGGTTTGGCATGAGCAAAGGAACAATATCAGACACTGATGCATTGAACATCGGATGTGCAAAGTGGCGGGCACTGGGGTGTAAAAGTAATCCAAATCCGAATATAATAATACCCGATATAAAAATTAATGGATATGATAAAGATGCTGATGGTGATGAAGATGTAGACTTGAGGGATGCGTGTATAAATGTTCTGAATAGTGGCGATTTTGATAACAATATGCTGGAACTTGGCAAACGATGCCAAACCTATTGCTGCGGCTATAGTGAAGCTCCGTGACTTATCCGAAAAATCTGCTCAATGATTTCTGCCCTGCTTTTTCAGCTCTGCCAAATGCAGGGCAGAAATCATCTTCTGAGAAATCATGCTTACTGCAAAGCAGGTTTTTTATTTTTTCAATATCAGGTCCGCTGAATTTTATTTCCGCATCTCCAACATTTGGGTGCTTAAACATTTCAAAAATATGTTTTGCATCCACGTCAAAATCCCATTGAACTTCTTTCAGGATTTCCTTAAATGGTTTTTGCTTTATTAATTTCAGGGCTTTTTTAGGACCAATGCCTTTTATTCCGCCGGGATTATAATCAGTGCCTACAAGAACGCCAATGGAGATAAGCTGGTCATGATTTAATTGATTTTGATCCAGAACTTTGTGCAATTCAATCATTTCAATTGGTTTGCCAGAATAAGAAAGACTTCGGATAAGAACAGGTGTTCCAAATAAAAGAGAATCAAAATCCTGAGATGCAACAGCCCATGCTTTTTTTTCTATACATAGATGAGCACATTCAGCTTCACCTTCAGATGGTGCCTGAACAACAGGTACTCCCATATGAAAAAGCAGGTCTTTGCTCTCTTCGATTATTTGTTTGTCTATAAAACTGGATCGCTGGGCAAATTTTCTGGCAGCTTCATAATCGCCACGCTCTATTGCCTGTTTTCTTTCTTCTTCAGCTTCTTTTCTAACATCGCGCCTAAGTTCGCGAACAACATTTTTTTCCTCGGGTGGCTTTCCATCAAAAACATAGATAAGCCTGATATTCTGATTTAAAAGTTTCATGTTTCTATAGAACAAACCCGAAAGATGCGATGTGATGTTGCCTTTAGAATCTTTAAGTGGCTCGCCATCTGCCTGACGTATTGTTGTAATAAACTGATATATCCAATTAAATGCATCAACCGCAAGTGTTTTTCCAGCTAACTTTTCAATTTCTATTTCATTTGGCTGCACCAGTGGCGATATATTTACTCCCATATAGGGGACACCTCTTTGAAGTATACGAAGGTTTCCCCTTAAGTTAACCTCTTCCATTCTTGGTAACCTTTCAGGTTACGCATATCTTAAAAATTCAGATATGTTTCACTTAAGGTAATCTATCTATTCCTTATTTCATATTTAAAGCAGTGTCATATCTTCCTGTTCAACTGAAGCCACACCCGGAATGCTTCGCAGGGTATTCTCAATTTCATCAGTGCTTCCGGTTTTATCGCTGAATGTCAATAGAATTTCAATGGATTTTAATCCAAAGCCTATATTAAATTCTCTAATATCTTTTATATCATATTTTTCAGAAAGCTTTTTTCCTACCTGATCCTTAATAAGAGCTATATCTGTATCAGGCCCATTTGGCATTATTTTAAGTGTAAGAGCAATTATACCCATTAATAAATCACCTCACTGGCATTTGTTACTATAGAAAAGTATGCCTAAACCTATAAATACTGATAATGAGAATATTAGCTTAAGGGATTTGTATGGCTAAAAAACCGAAAACCTTTAGAAGTAAAACCAAGAGAATAACTCTGAAAAAGCAAATAAGCAAAATAAAAACAACTGATTATGACAAGAGGCTAAAAATACTTGAAAAGCATTTTTACCGCTATGTTTCTCGTGATAGAATCGAAACTCTGGAAAGGAATTTTGATGATATGGATGTACGAATGTTTTCCAGAGTTAAGGATCTGAATGAACGAATGGATACCGTAGAAAAACAAAATAATGAAAAATTCTGTCATGTAGCAGATGCCATAGAAATACTTCATAACAAGGAATTGCGCACACAAAACGAGACAAAAAAGTTTTCAGTACATTATAAAAAAGGTGTTGACAGAATAGTTGAAAAGGTTCGTGATAATTTTGAATTCTTTAAGCAAACTGGTGCTGGATTAATGGATGAAGATAAGAAAGATACGCCAAACATCCCCGATGAGGATCCTATTTCTCCGGAAAACTATGTTCCTAAATTGAAAGATGAAGAAAAGCCTGTACAAGTGAATGCAGAACAGGAATCAATTACAATGAGTAAGAAGGATGTTATGAAAAAAGAGTATGAAGATTATAAAAGAAAATACAAAAAAGAGCCGACATCAGGACTGCTTATACTCGAAAGATTTTTAAAAAAATTAGACAATGATGAAATTGAAGTAAAAAAAGAAACTACAATTGATCACATTGTATTTCCTATTCAGGAAAAACCAGAAGAAGTTAAGGTAACATATGCACCACTTGTTGAACTTTATGAAATGGTTAACAGCCACGGTCGGGTAAAATTTTCAGACGCTGCTAAAAAATTTAATGTTTCTGAAAATATGATACACAAATGGGGACGTATTCTTGAAAAGCACGACCTGATAAAAATCCAGCACAACTTTATTGGCGGTTCGGAATTGAAACGGTAGATATCAAATACTCCGTGATAAAATCAGATATTGGTTAATCAATTTATAATATTTCAGCAATGAAAATATCCATCTTTATAAATAAGCCTATGCAATGATTTAATATGCCTGACCCGAAGAAATTACAGCTTATTCTGCAGGAACTTATTCGCAGAGCTAATAATGAAAGCCGGCGCCTTCGAACACTGGAACAACAATTAAATGCTATTGAAACCAGGCTTGACTCTCTTGAAGAAGTATCAGTCCGAAGATATAAAAAATCCGACCTTAAATTCGTAGAAACCGATGGTTATATAAGAAATACAAATGAAGTTTTATTAAAGCTTAAAAACGACGTCGACAAATTAAATAAGCAGGTAGTAAAGTTTGCAAATAAGCGTGACATTAAAGAATTGGAGAAAATGTTTGATTTATTGAATCCTATATCGCAGGAATTTGTTACAAAAGAATCTCTTGACAGGGAAGTTGAAGAGGAAGTAAAAGAAGGGTTTAAAGAATTGAAAAGGAGGTCACAAAAAGATGTTCTTTCGCAAGAAAAATAAGACAGAAGGAGGGAGAGGAGCTGTTCCCATGGAACGCGTGAGAATGCTCACACAACAGGGAATGAGTGATAAAGATGTTATCCGCCAGTTAAAATCTGAAGGATATTCTTATGATGAAATAGAAAAAGGAATGCTTAATGCTGTTAAAGATGGTGTAGATCAGACATCACTGCCAATGATGCAGCAACAACCTCAAATTCGCAGACCGCAGCCAGTAACAAATTTGCCGACATGGGATGAAGTTTATGAGCAGCCTCAGTCCCAGGAGGAGCAGGAACAATTTGCCTTTACAGAAGAAGAACCTACTTCGGATATTTCACCCGAGCTTGCAATAGAAGAGCTTGTTGAGGGTGTTGTAAATGAAAAATGGGAAAAATTGGAAACAAGGCTGGACAACACTGAAAAAAATCTTCACCGTCTCATGGTTATGACAAAAAAAATAAGCGAGAAAGAACCTACAGGTAGTGTAACTGAAACTGGTCATTCAGAAGATATTCAATCACTCTATGCCAAAGTTGAGGATCTGGAAGCACGTGTCGGCGGCCTGGAAAAAGCATTCAAACAATTTCTGCCAACGCTGACAAGAAATATTGAAAGCCTGTCTGCAATGATACATGAGATGAAAAGAGAACGGGCAAGTGTTTGATAATATTTTCCGTAAACGCTTTTGATAAATGTTCCAAAATTAGCTGAACATACTAGAGAACTTCGATTAACCTCTGAATTTTGTTTCGGGTGCGTAAAGTATTTTGCTGAAACTCCACAATAAAAGAATAGAAAGGAGGTGGGGTGGATGACAAGATTATTCACAAGAGAACAGGCAAGAGCATTCCTGAAGGAAACCAA
>Ga0209343_10001020_pt1 | contig 38715 bp, 37 predicted proteins | sample RifCSPlowO2_02_FD_184026 | JGI IMG/M metagenome (GOLD analysis project Ga0209343, IMG submission 184026) | Groundwater microbial communities from Rifle, Colorado - Rifle CSP2_plank lowO2_0.2 (SPAdes) (version 2) | ecosystem: Environmental > Aquatic > Deep subsurface > Groundwater | place...
GAGCCGATTGCTTTTGTGGAACCGGCGCATGGCGCGGACGAAACTGTTCCGCTACTCCGCAAGTGCCGCAAGCAGCTTGCCGTGTACGCCGCCAAACCCTCCGTTGCTCATGACCAGGACTTGGTCACCCTCTTCGGCATCGGCAGCGACGGCAGTCACCAAGCTATCCAGATCGTCGAAACTGCGCGCCTTGCTACCCAACGGCGCCAGGGTTTCGGCCGCGTCCCAGCCCAGATTGCTGGCATAGCAATAAGTCGCATCGGCATCGGCCAGGCTCTCCGGAAGTTGCGCCTTCATCGCGCCCAGCTTCATGGTGTTCGACCGCGGCTCCAGAACGGCAAGGATTCTGGCGCGACCGACCCGCTGACGCAGACCTTCGAGGGTGACGCGGATCGCCGTGGGATGATGAGCGAAATCGTCGATCACAGTGACGCCGCGCACCGTACCGCGTATCTCCAGCCGGCGCTTGATGCCGCTGAAACTTTCCAGGGCCTTGAGGCCGACAGCCACAGGAACGCCGGCGTGTCGCGCGGCGGCCAGCGCCGCCACGGCGTTGGCCCGATTGTGGGCACCCGCAAGAGCGAAGCGAGCGACGCGGCCTTGAACATTACCTGCCAGATTCACGGCAAACCCGCCCGATCCATCCGGGTCCCCGCTCTGCCATCCGTCCACACCGTTGAACCACTCGACCGGGGTCCAGCAACCTCGGTTCAGCACGCGCTTGAGCGAAGCCTCCTGTTGGTTTGCGACAATCAGGCCATTCGCCGGCAAGGTTCTGACCAAGTGATGGAATTGCGTCTCGATAGCAGCTAGATCGCCGAAGATATCTGCGTGATCAAATTCAAGATTATTCAGGATCGCTGTGCGCGGATGATAGTGCACAAACTTTGAACGCTTGTCGCAGAATGCCGTGTCGTACTCGTCGGCCTCGATGACGAAGAAGGGGGAATCGGTAAGCCGGGCGGAAACGCCAAACCCTTGCGGCACCCCACCCACCAGGAAGGAGGGATTCAGGCCAGCCTCTTCGAGAATCCACGCCAGGAGCGAAGTCGTGGTGGTTTTGCCGTGCGTACCCGCCACGCCCAATACCCAACGACCGTGCAGGATGTTCTGGGCCAGCCATTGCGGACCGGAAACATAGGGCAGATTGCGGTCCAGAATTGATTCAAGCAGCGGATTGCCGCGCGAAATCGCATTGCCGATCACGAACAAGTCCGGATTCAATGCCAACTGTCCGGGATCGTAGCCGGCTACCAGATCGATGCCTTGTTCCCCGAGCTGCGTGCTCATCGGTGGATAGACATTGGCGTCGCACCCAGTCACGCGATGCCCTGCCGCACGCGCGAGCAATGCAATGCCGCCCATGAAGGTGCCGCAGATGCCGAGGATGTGGATATGCATGTCACGGTTCCGTGGAATAATGAAGCGGATTCTAACCGTCCGCTGTCTTTGCCAAACGCCCCATGCCACGCCGCAAGCTTACCTCCTCCGCCTCCAGCCATTTGCGCCGTAGCATTGCCAGCGCTGCGGCGCGCCTGATGGCCGAGGAGGGTTTCATCGACTATGGCGCCGCCAAGCGCAAGGCGGCCCGCAGTTTGGGGGCCGGCGAAGGCGAGGCGCTACCAACCAACGAGGAGATCGAAACCGAACTGCGCGCCTGGCAATCGCTTTACCAGGAGGATGAGCAGCGCGAACGCGTTCATGATTTGCGCGCGACGGCGCTGGAGGTGATGCAGTTGCTGGCCGAATTCAAGCCTTACCTCACCGGCGGCGCACTCGACGGTACCGCCGGCCGTTATTCCGCCGTGGAGATAGAACTTTTCGCCGATAGCAGCAAAGATGTAGAGATCGCGCTTCTATCTCACGGCATCTCCTATGATATTCTCGACAACCGTCGAGCAGGCGTCGACGCCCAACTACGTCTCGACTGGAATGATTTTCCAGTATTGATCTCGATATTTCCGCCCTTTGCGGAACGGCAACAGGCGAAAAATCCTCATGGCGGGCGTGGCCGCCATCGGGTCCGCGCCGAAGCGGTGATGGAACTTCTGCGGGACGCGCCAAAATGAAACACGCGCGAGTCTGGTTGATGCTTGGCGGCATAGCCCTGCTTGCAGTTGCGGTCGGCTATCGACTGGGTCTGTTGGGAAAAAGCGCCGAGACCGCAACACTCGCAACCCCGACCCAGAGCATTTTCGGGCTAGTCCTGACCGATCTGAAAGGCCGGGTGCAGGGCCTCGATCAATACCGTGGCAAGATACTCGTAGTCAATTACTGGGCAACCTGGTGCCATCCCTGCCGCGAAGAAATGCCCGGATTCTCCCGCCTGCAGGACAAATTTCGCGACAAAGGCGTGCAATTTATCGGTATCAGTACCGATGATGCTCCTAAAATCATCGAATTTCAGAAAGAGGCGCCAGTTAGTTACCCCCTCCTGATCGGCGATATGGGCATCATGAAGAATAGCGCCGATCTTGGGAACTCCAGACAGGCCCTGCCTTTCACCGCAGTCTTCGACCGTGAGGGCAAGCTTTCCGCCGCCAAACTGGGGCGCTATGCGGAAGCCGATCTGGACCGGTTGCTGCTCGATCTGGTTTCGCCATAGTGGACAAACTGCAGGTATTTGCGGCAAACTCGCACCCATGACGAAGCCAAAGCGCAGCAAAGCCCCAAACAGTGGAGAGTCGAACGACGCTGTTCTGGTACTCCATGGCCCCAACCTGAACCTGCTCGGAACGCGCGAACCGGAAATTTACGGACGCACAACGCTGGCCACCATTCACCAGGCCATGGAAGCCCGAGCCCATGCCTTCGGGGTTCGGCTGGAAAGCTTCCAGAGCAACCACGAGGGTGAGCTGATTGACCGGGTGCAGTCGGCACGCGAACAAGGGGTGCGTTTCATCATCATCAACCCAGCCGGCTACAGCCATACCAGCGTTGCCCTGCGCGATGCCCTTGCGGCGGTGGCCATCCCGTTCATTGAAGTTCACTTGTCGAATGTGCATGCGCGGGAGCCGTTCCGCCGTCACTCGTATTTTTCGGACATCGCCGTCGGCGTTGTTTCCGGTCTTGGCGCACAAGGCTACGAACTGGCACTGGAAGCCGCCCTGGCCCGCTTGCGCGCTGTCTGATCCATCCAATAAACCGCGGCCACGGCTGCGGTTCCCCTGTTGAGGAGTCCCCATGGACCTGAGAAAACTCAAGACCCTGATTGATCTCGTGCAGAACTCCGGTATTTCGGAGCTTGAAATCAGTGAAGGCGAAGAAAAGATTCGCATCGCCAAGCATCTCACCGCAGCGCCCGCCCACACCGTCGTCAGCATGCCGGTTGCCGCCGCCCCGGCCGCCGTGGCGCCAGCGCCGACTCCTGCGACCGCCCCCCCTTCCCAGCCGGAAGGCCACGTGATGAAAGCGCCCATGGTGGGCACCTTCTACCGGTCGAGCGGCCCCGATGCCGCCCCCTTCGTCGAGGTTGGCCAAACCGTGAAGGCGGGCGATACGCTGTGCATCATCGAGGCGATGAAGTTGATGAACGAGATCGAAGCCGACATTTCGGGCGTGATCAAGTCTATCCAGGTCGAAAACGGCCAGGCGGTCGAGTACGGTCAGCCCATGTTCGTGATCGGCTAAGCCATGTTCGGTAAGGTTCTCATCGCCCACCGCGGCGACCAGCCGCCGCGAGGCGGCACAGCAGCGAAGCTAAATTGCCCCGTGGCCGAAGGCCGCAAGGGCGATTTTGCCGCGGGAGATACATATGTTTGGTAAGGTATTGATCGCCAACCGCGGCGAAATCGCCCTGCGGGTTCTGCGCGCCTGCCGCGAACTCGGGGTGCGCACGGTCGCCGTGCATTCGGAAGCCGACACCGAGGCGAAATACGTCAAGCTCGCCGACGAATCGGTCTGCATCGGTCCGGCGCCTTCGAGCCAGAGCTACCTCAACATCCCCGCCATCATTTCCGCGGCCGAAGTCACCGACGCCGAGGCGATCCACCCCGGTTACGGCTTTTTGTCGGAAAACGCCGACTTCGCCGAGCGCGTCGAAAAGTCCGGCTTCGCCTTCATTGGCCCGCGTCCCGAGACCATTCGCCTGATGGGCGACAAGGTCAGCGCAAAGAATGCCATGCGCGAGGCCGGGGTTCCCTGCGTGCCGGGTTCCGACGGCGCCCTGCCCGAGGACCCGAAGGAAATCATCAAGATCGGTCGTGCCGTGGGCTACCCGGTGATCATCAAGGCGGCAGGCGGCGGCGGCGGCCGCGGTATGCGCGTGGTGCACACCGAGGCGGCACTGCTCAATGCGGTGAACATGACCCGCGCCGAGGCCGGGGCCGCCTTCAACAACCCGACGGTGTACATGGAGAAATTCCTCGAGAATCCGCGCCATGTGGAGATCCAGGTGCTCTCGGACGCCCATCGCAATTCGATCTATCTGGGCGAACGCGACTGCTCGATGCAGCGCCGGCACCAGAAGGTGATCGAGGAAGCGCCGGCGCCTGACATCAACCGGCGCATGATCGGCCGCGTCGGCGACCGCTGCGCCGAGGCCTGCCGCCGCATCAACTACCGTGGCGCCGGCACTTTCGAATTCCTCTACGAGAACGGCGAGTTCTATTTCATCGAGATGAACACCCGGGTCCAGGTCGAACACCCCGTCACGGAACTGATCACGGGCGTAGACATCGTGCAGGCGCAGATCCGCGTCGCTGCCGGGGAAAAGCTCTGGCTCAAGCAACGCGAGATCGAGATTCGCGGACACGCCATCGAGTGCCGCATCAATGCCGAGGATCCCTTCAAATTCACGCCCTCGCCGGGAAAGATCACCAACTGGCACCCGCCTGGCGGCCCCGGCATCCGCGTCGATTCCCATGCTTATTCCGGCTACACTGTGCCACCCCACTACGACTCGATGATCGGCAAAGTGATCGCTTACGGCGACACCCGCGAACAGGCCATCAAACGGATGCGGATCGCCCTCTCGGAAATGATGGTCGACGGTATCAAGACCAACATCCCGCTGCACCAGGAGCTGATGCTGGACGAGCGCTTCATCAAGGGCGGCACCAGTATCCATTACCTCGAAGAAAAGCTCGCCGCCAAGAGCGACGCCTCGAAGGGCAAGTAGGCGCCATGTGGGTCAGCGTCGCTCTGGAGACCGACGCCGCGCACGCGGATGCGCTCTCCGACGCTCTGCTGGCGGCCGGCGCGATTTCCGTCAGCGTCGAGGACGCACTGGCCGGAACCGATCTGGAGACCCCGCAGTTCGGCGAGCCTGACGCGTCGGGAAGCGGGCCGACGACCCCGCTGTGGACCGAAAGCCGCGTCGTGGCGCTGTTCGACCCGAGCACGGACCTGCTTGGCAGCATCGCCGCGGCCGCCGCCGCCGCCGGGATCGAAGACCTGCCCGAGATCGAACTGGAAGACGTCGCCGAGCAGGACTGGGTACGGCTCACGCAGTCGCAGTTCGATCCGATCCGGGTGAACGAGCGCTTGTGGATCGTGCCCTCGTGGCACGCCGCGCCCGACCCGGACGCAATCAATCTGGTGCTCGATCCCGGCCTCGCCTTCGGCACCGGCTCGCATCCGACCACCTTTCTCTGCCTGCAATGGCTGACCGAGACACTACGCGACGGCGCGGGGACACAACTAAGCCTGCTCGATTACGGCTGCGGCTCGGGCATCCTCGGCATCGCCGCCGCCAAGCTGGGAGCGGCATCGGTACTGGGGGTGGACATTGACGACAATGCCCTGCTCGCGGCAAAAGACAATGCCGCCAGAAACGAGGTCGCCATCGCCTTGCGCCACTCGCGCGAAAAGCTCGACGAGCGCTTCGACATCGTCGTCGCCAACATTCTCACCAACCCCCTGTGCGTTCTCGCACCGCTGCTGGCCGGGTGCCTGGCCCCCGGCGGGCGCATCGCGCTGTCCGGCGTGCTGGCTGCGCAGGCGGAGCACGTCATCGCCACCTATGCGCCGCTGATCGCCCTGCAGGTCGGTGCCGAGCGTGAAGGCTGGGTGCGCCTGGAAGGCCAGCGCCCTGCCACCGGGAAGACAACCTGATGTCCGCGGGCCATCAATGCTGACGCGCTGCCCCGCCTGCGAAACCCATTTTCGGGTCACCCCCGAACAGCTCAAGGCGCGCTCGGGTCGCGTCCGTTGTGGCGAATGCCAGCATGTCTTCAACGCGCTCGACAGCCTGATCGAGGAGCCGCTGGTCATCGTCGCGCCCCGGACACCCGAAGCTCCCCCGCAGGCCCTTGCGCAGCCTCTAGCCGAAACCGGGGCGACCGCCGATGCGAATCCCGACACCGGTGCGAATCACGTCGCCGCACCGCCAGCGCCGACTCTTGAGCCGATGCCCGAACCGACAGGCGAAGTGCTGCAAGAACTCACCTCTGTGCTACCCGAAACCTTGGACGAACTGCCCAGCGAACCCCCGGATGCCACTGCAACCGAACCATCCGCACCAATGGTGGCGACCGGGGACGACGACGCGGCGCAGTGGGATCCAAGCTTTCCCGCACCGACCTCCCCACCGCGCCGCTGGCCGTGGGCGATCGGCAGCATGCTGGCACTCGCCGCAATCGGTCTGCAGGCGCTGCTCGCCTTCCGCGTCGAACTGGCCGTGCTGTGGCCGGAGGTCAAACCGGCCCTGGTCACCCTATGCGAAATGGCTGACTGCGAAGTCGGCCTGCCGGCAAAAGTGGGCCTGGTCGGAATCGAGGCTTCCGACCTGCACCCCGACGGTGAGCACCCTGGCCGCCTGGCATTGACCGCGACCCTGAAAAATCGCGCCCCCTTTTCCCAGCGGTTTCCGCATCTGGAACTCACGCTCACCGATACCGCAGACAAAGCCATCGCGCGCAAGGTGTTGGGTCCGGCCGACTATCTGCCGCCGAAAACCGCTTTCGCCCAAGGCATGCTGTCCAACGCCGACATCGCGGTGGCGGTCGGCATCGACCCCGGCGAACTGGCCGCCAGCGGCTACCGGTTGTATCTCTTTTATCCCTGACCTGGAATTTCCGAACGCTTCCATGAAGACACTTATCTGCGGATCGATGGCCTACGACACCATCATGGTATTTGGCGACCGTTTCAAGAACCATATCCTGCCCGAGCAAATCCACATCCTCAACGTCGCCTTCCTGGTGCCCGACATGCGCCGCGAATTCGGCGGCTGCGCCGGCAACATCGCCTACAGCCTCAAACTGCTGGGCGGCGAGCCGCTGATCATGGCGACCATCGGCGACGACAGCGCGCCCTACATGCATCGCCTCAAGCAGCTTGGCCTCGATCCCACCCACGTCACGGATGTGCCCGACACCTTCACCGCCCAGGCCTTCATTACCACCGACCTCGACGACAACCAGATCACGGCCTTCCATCCGGGAGCAATGACCCAGTCGCACCGGAACAAGGTGACGGATGCGAAGGATGTAAGTCTCGGCATCGTTTCGCCGGATGGCCGCGACGGTATGCTGCAGCATGCCCGCGAATTCCACGAGGCCCGGATTCCCTTCGTTTTCGATCCGGGCCAGGGATTGCCGATGTTCGATGGCGATGAGCTCATGGCCTTCCTGAAACTTGCCGACTACTGTACGGTCAATGACTACGAAGCCAAGCTGCTGAGCGAGCGCACCGGACGTACGCTGGAACAACTGGCCGGTGAAGTCGAAGCGCTGATCGTGACGCTGGGCGGCAGCGGATCGCACATCTACAGCAACGGCCAGCGCTTAGAGATTCCGGTGACGACGCCGGAAGCGCTGATCGACCCGACGGGTTGCGGCGATGCCTACCGCGCCGGTCTGCTGTATGGCATCGGCAAGGGATGGGAATGGGAGAAGACCGGACGGCTGGCTTCGTTGATGGGTTCGATCAAGATCGCCCATCGCGGCGGCCAGAATCACAAGCCGAAAAGAGACGAGATTGCCGAGCGTTTCAGTGCCGCATTCGGCGAGACTCTCGGCTAGGGCCGACATCTGGCGGCAATGAATAAAGGAAATCTCATGAAGTCATATCGCGTGCTTGCTCTCGCCGTCGCTGCCGTGATCGTGCTGGCACTTACGGGCTGCGCCGGCAGCCAGTCCGGGTCGGCGTACTCGCGCGCACAAACCCGCGGCGAAATGCATGTGCGCATGGGCGTCGTGGAATCCGTGCGGCAGGTGACGATCGAAGGCACGCAATCAGGCGTCGGCGCGGGGGCAGGCGCCATTGTCGGCGGCATTGCAGGCAGCAATGTGGGGCAGGGCAAGGGTTCCACCGTCGGCTCGGTGCTCGGCGCCGTGGTCGGCGGCATGGCGGGCCAGGCGATCGAAGAGAAAACCAGCAAGAAAGAAGGGCTGGAAATCACCATCAAGCTCGACAGCGGCCAAATCATCGCCGTGACCCAGGAAGCCGACGAGCAATTCCGCGCTGGCGAGCGGGTGCGCGTTTTGTCCGGCAGTGGAACCACCCGCGTGTCACACTGAAGTAACCGCATTGTCTGATGATTGACGGATGACAACGCTGCCGCTGCTCCACATTCGCCTGCGTGCCCTGCTGCGCTTGGCGAAGACCGCCTTGCATCTGATTGGTGGCGCTCTGATTGTCTTGCTGGTCTATCCCGGCAGCACGGACGCGCGGCGTCTCATGCTCAAGCAGCGCTGGTCGCAGCAGTTGCTGGACGCTCTCGGCGTGACGCTGAAAGTCGGCGCCGGAACTACGGCGATCTGCGCGCCAAACGGCATGCTGGTCGCGAATCACGTGTCCTTCCTCGACGTCTTCGTGATCAACGCCCTGGCGCCCGCCGCCTTCGTCGCCAAGGACGACGTGAGAAAGTGGCCGCTGATCGGCTGGATGAGCACCCGCACCGATACGATCTTCATCGAGCGCGGCTCGCGCCGTGCCGCGCAGCTCACGCGCGAGAATCTGGTCGGCCATCTGCGTGACGGCAAGCGGGTGGTGGTCTTCCCCGAAGGCACTACCAGCGACGGTCGCCAGGTCCTGCCGTTTCACGGCGCCCTGCTGCAAAGCGCGATCGATGCTGGCGTCGCGGTGACGCCTCTTGCGTTGCGCTACACCGATGTCACGGGTGCCCAAAGCGCGGCGGCCGATTACATCGGCGATACCAGCCTGGCCGCATGCCTGTGGGCAATAGCCTGCGCCGACGGACTGGCGGCATGCATCGAAACCTTGCCCGCGTTACCGACCACCGCTACCGATCGCCGTCATCTCGCCGCCCATGCCCATCGCGCCGTGAGCCACGCCCTCAAACACGCGCTCAGTCCCAGCCCGAAGGCTTTACCAGCTGCGGACAGGGTTGGCGCATTACCCGACGGTCTTCCAGCCGCACCGCGGTAAGACAGCCGCCCCACAAGCAACCCGTGTCGAGCGCAAGGACGTTCGCCTCGTCACGAAAACCCAGGGCCGACCAGTGTCCGCAAACAATCGAGTGGTCGACGCTGGCGCGTCCGGGTGCGGCAAACCACGGCAGACATCCCGGCAGCCCTATCTCGGGCGGTGCCTTGGCTCCCGCCGCGCGAAACTCCATGGCCCCGGCCGGCGTCACATAGCGCATGCGCGTCATCGCATTCACCACCACGCGCAGACGATCCCAGCCCGCGAGCTCATCCTGCCAACCGGTCGGCTCCGAGCCCCACATGTTGGCCAGGAAGTCACGGTAATTGTCGGCCGTCAGCGCCGCCGAGGCCTCGTCGGAGAGCGTCTTGGCCTGCGCCACGGTCCAGCTCGGCAACAGCCCGGCATGCACCATCGCCCAGTCGCCTTCGACATGGAATAGCGGCTGCGCCCGCAGCCAGGCCAGCAACTCATCCCGGTCGGCGGCGCCCAGCACCGCGTCGAGCGTATCTTCCTTGTTGGGCTTGCCGTAGCCCTCGGCCTGCATCGCCAGATGCAGATCATGATTGCCTAGAACCACGGTCGCCGCGGTGCCGAGCGACTTGACGAAGCGCAGCACCTCGAGCGAAGCGGGACCGCGATTGACCAGGTCGCCGACGAACCAGATGCGGTCAATGGCCGGATCGAAACTGATATAGTCCAAGAGGCGGCGCAGCGGGTCGTAACAGCCCTGCAGGTCGCCGATCGCGTATGTAGCCATAGCCCGCCAGTCTACCTTGAGCCTTCCTTCCACCCCAAAAATACTCGTCATTCGCCGCGACAATATCGGCGACCTGGTGTGCACCACGCCGCTGATTCATGCCTTGCGCCAGCGATTTCCAAAGGGATGGATCGGTGCGCTGGTGAATAGCTACAACGCGCCGGTACTGGCCGGCAATCCCGATCTCGACGAAGTTTTCGTGTATACCAAGGCCAAGCATCGGGGTGCAGACGAGTCCTTACCGGGCATCCTCTGGCGGCGCCTGCAGATGATGCGCCGGCTGCGCCAAATGCAGCTTGACGACGTGATCATCGCCACCACGTCGCCGCAGCCGCGTACCGTCAAGCTCGCGCAATGGCTGAAACCAAAACGGATTATCGGATTCGGCGATGCAGAAGGCCTTGATATCGTACTGCCGCTCGAACGCCAGGATTGCCATGAGGTCGAAGACGTGTTTCGTGTCGCGGCCATCTACGGCATCAAAGGCCCACCGCCGGCATGCCGCGTATTTGCCCCAGCCGCAGTACGTCCCGCGCCAGCGCGGGACGTCCCTCCGGATACCCTTACGATAGGCATCCACATCAGCGCCCGCAAGCCGTCGCAACGCTGGCCCGCTGACCGCTTTGCCGAAACCATCCGCGCCATCGCAGCACAGGGATCAGTGCGCTTCCTGCTGCTCTGGTCGCCCGGGGCCGAAGAGAACCCGCTGCATCCTGGCGACGACGCCAAAGCAAAGGAAGTCATGGCGAAAGTTCCCGGAGGGACGCAGCGCGCTGGCGCTGGCGCCACGGTGATTCCTAGGCCTACCGCAACACTCGCGGAATTGATTGGCGCGCTGGCGGAATGCGACGCTTTGATCTGCGCCGACGGCGGCGCCATGCACCTGGGTGCCGGACTTGGACTGCCCATCGTCTGCCTGTTCGGCAATTCAGGCGCCGCGCGCTGGCGCCCCGGGGACGTGCCCTACCGACTGTTGCAGAAACCTTCGCTCGAAGTACTGGACATCACAGTCGGCGAGGTAATCGCCGCCTTCAATGCGTTGCGGGGCGATATTCGGGGACCCAGCGCCTGAGCCCCTCTTTCACTTCGGCTTGGTCGCGCCATGGCGCTGCCAGCCAGTCCTCCAGTTCTGCCAGCCAGGCCGCATCCGGTACAGCGCTCGGCCGGGCGATTCGCAGCTTGGGATGCGGCGTCGGCAATGTCGCCTCGCCGTCCGCCAGCAATTCTTCGTAGAGCTTCTCGCCGGGACGCAGGCCGGTGAATTCGATTTTTATCTCATCCTCGCTAAAACCGGAAAGCCGGATCATGTCACGCGCCAGGTCGATGATCTTTACCGGCTCGCCCATGTCCAGGACAAAAACCCGGCCGCCCTCGGCTGCGCGCACCGCCATCAGGCCCGCCTGCAACACCAGTTGCGCCGCCTCCGGAATCAGCATGAAGTAGCGGATGATGTCCGGATGTGTGACGGTCACCGGCCCGCCCTTCGCAATCTGTTCGCGAAAGCGTGGGATCACGCTACCCGAGGAACCCAGTACATTGCCGAAACGCACCATGACAAAGCGCGTCGCCGAGCTTTGTGCCTGCACGGCCTGACACACTACCTCCGCCAGCCGCTTGCTGGCGCCCATGACGTTGGTCGGATTGACCGCCTTGTCGGTGGAAATCAGCACGAATTCGCCGACGCCGACGGCAAGCGCGGCACGTGCGACGTTGAGCGTGCCCTGCACGTTGTTCCTCACCGCCTCCCACGCATTGGCACACTCCATCAGCGGCACATGCTTGTAAGCAGCCGCATGAAACACCACGTCGGGCCGATATTCGGCGAACACGGTACCCATGCGCGCCGCATCCTTGACGTCGCCGACCACGCAATCCACCGACCGCCCGGCGAATTCCTGCTCAATGCTGTATAGCGCGAATTCGGACTGTTCAAGGAACACCAGTTTCCGCGGCCCGAAACATGCGATCTGGCGACACAGCTCGGAGCCGATGGAACCTCCCGCTCCCGTCACCAGCACGGTCTTGTCCGCCAGAAGCTCCTGCAAACCCGCTTCATCGAGTTCGATGCGGTCACGGCCGAGTAAATCCTCCAACTCGACCTTGCGAATGGCCGATATCGCCACCCGACCCGTAAGTAGATCGTCGAGCGATGGCACGGTCAGCACCGACAATCCCGCTGCTGCTGCCAATTCCGTCGCACGCCGCCGTTCCGCAACTGATGCAGACGGCATGGCAATGATGGCATGGCGGGCATCGGACCGTTGCGCATGATCTCCAATCGACTCAAGTCCGCCCAGAATCGGTACGCCGCCCAGTTGACGACCGGCCTGGGCCGACCCGGCATCGACGAAGCCGACGACGCGCCAGACGCGACTGGGTTCCAGTTCCTTGATCAGGCCCATCGCCGTCTCGCCAGCGCCGACTATCAGTACGGGTGTGCCCACCCCCGTACGCCGCAGGAAGAAATGCCCGTCCTTCCACGCCCGGTAGGTAAACCGGACCCCGCCCATCAGCAGGACCAGTAACAAGGGATCGAGAATGAAAACCGAGCGCGGCACCATGCTCAGCTGCTGTGCCATCACCAGGGCGGCAGGCGATGCCAGGGCAGCCACGCCACATGCGATCAGGATGCGCTTCAGATCGGAAACGCTGGCGAAGCGCCAAAGTCCGCGGTACAAACCGAAGGCATAGAAAACAATGCCCTGCACCGGAATCACGACCACCAGCGCTGACCACATGGCATGGATGAATTCAACTGGAATGTCCAGATTGAAGCGCAGCCAATAGGCGCCAAGCCACGCAAGCACAACCATCGTCAGATCGTGAAGAAAAATTAGGGCACTGCGCCTCATGTCTGACCTCCGCGACTCGCCACTCTGCTTGCCCAACGCCTGTCGATACTTAGCATCAAGCCCGCATAGACAGCAGCCCACAGCAACAAACCTAACGCCTGGAGCGCTATTCCCACATGCAACATGGTCAGAGCAGAGACACCGCACGTCGCCATCAAGGCGTATTCCGTCAGGGCTAAGCGACGATGCGACCAGCCCATGCGCACGAGGCGCTGATAGTAGTGCTCGCGGTGAGCCAACCAAAACCTTTCCCGGCGTGCCAAGCGGCGCAGCAATGTTATGGTGGCATCAACAACAAACGGCGAGAAGACCAACAACGGAAACCAAGCGGGCCAGATTCCCTTCACTACGCCGAGCAAACCCAATCCTCCCGCCAGAAATCCGAGCGGAATCGATCCGGCATCGCCAAGAAATACCCTGGCCGGATCGAAATTGAATAACAGAAAACCAAGTGCCGCGCCGCTCAATGCGAACGCCAGCGCAGACTCGCCCAAAGCCAAGCCGCAGACCGAAAAGCCTATGGCCGCCATGCCTCCCGCCAATCCGTTGGCGCCATCCATAAAATTGAAGAGATTCGTCATCCATCCAATGATTACAATAGCCGCCAGCATCGGCAGCCAGGCTCCCATTAGTCCGAACGCAATTGAAGCGGCAGCCAGAATGTGGATACCGAATCTGAGAATTACGGGAAGACCATGCCGGTCGTCAAAGATCGATAGCAAAAACAGCCCTCCAGCCACTTCGAGCAGAAGTAGCAGATTCGCATCCTGCACTCCCGACGCAAGGTAACCCAGAACGACACCGGGAAATAGCGCCAACCCCCCAATGCGAGGTGTCGGGTATCGATGAAGCGAGCGCTCGTTTGGGTGATCAACCGGCAAGGCATCAGGCCGTCGCAAGAGAATTGCGAGCAGAACGACGGTGGCGAGTCCAGCCACAGAAGAGGCGATCCAGTTTGACACTATAGGTATCAGATCAAGGCCCGTTGCCGCGCGGCCTGAACAATCCTCTCCAGCTGCAGCGCAACAACTTTTTTTTCATCATACAACATCAGCGCACGCTGTCTGCCCATCTGCCCAAGCCGCACGCCCCAAGCCGGGTCGCGGACAAAACGTTCGATCGCCGCAACAAGCCGCTGCGGCGATCGGGTGGGGACTAATACTCCCGTTTCTTCTGGAACTACTTCTTCCCGCACGCCACGAATGTTCGTGGCTACTACCGGCCGGCCCATGAACATTGCCTCGATAATGGTGCGCGGCATACCCTCCCGCCACGAAGGCAAGCAAAACAGATCCATCGCTGCAAGTAACTCCGGAATGTCCGAACGCAGGCCGGGCGCGACCAAGCGGTTACCAAGTACGGTCTTCGCGGTTGTGAACTCCATGTCTACCCCACCGTCGTGATCACTGGCTAAACGTTCCCCAACAAGCAGAAACCACACCTGCGGAAATCTCTGAGCCAATTCGGCGGCCGCAGCGAGGAATTCGGCGACCCCTTTCTCACGCACCTGACGACCAATCATGCCGACGACAAAAGCATCGGCAGGGATGCCCAACTCCGTGCGGACCGCTCCACCACCACCGACTATTGCAGGATCGAAGCGTGAGATATCGACCCCGTTTCCAATTGCCAACACGCACTCACGTGGGGCGATCTTCTCCCTGACAGCGTCATCCGCATCTTCACTGCTTTGCGAAAACAGGAGATCAGTGAAGTGGCCACCAAAGCGTTCGAGTGCGACAAAGATGGACCGTTTCCAGCGGGGCATTTCATCGTGAAAATAGAAACCATGTGCAGTGTAAATAACAAGCGGAACTTTCGCCAATCGTGCTGCCACTCTACCGATTAGAGCTGCCACAGGCGTATGTGCATGCAGCACATCAAAGCGCTCACGACGAAACAACCGAAGCAAGCCGATCAAAGACCGCAGCGCAGCCAAGAGACTCATGCTGCGGGTAATCGACAGTGTTTCAATCCGATACCCTAGCGCTCTGAGATCAGCTACATACGGGCCGTCAGAGCATACGGCTGTGACGGTCCAACCTTGTTCCTGCATGCCATCAATCAGCGGTAACAGGAACTTCTTCAACGTAAAGTCAACTGCACAGAGTTGACAGATCTTCACAAACGCATTCCCCTCTCAGGGGTGTCGAGTAAACCCTGGCTCTTGATGCGACGACAGTAGCGGTAGAAGGCGTTGACCACGAAAACAGTCATGATCGGCTCAATCGGCAGACGATACTTTCCTCCGATGATCGGTCCCGTTACGGCAACGAAGTAAGCAATCACCAAGGTAAAAAAAATCAATATCCCATAGCCTGCCCAGCCGCTTCTTACAGCAACCGATCCTCGAAGAGTTTCCCACCAGCCAACCAGGGAGGCAAGAAAAAAGACCAGCGACGTGAGCGTGCCAACCACAAGGATCGACAGATACAGGACGCCGCTCGAATTGTTTGCGTAGTTCCAGAGTTTCTCCAGCACACCGACGCCCGGTGTCTCATAAAAGGAGGGATGGTCCATGGCTCTCACCGCTGGCGCAAACGCCGCACTGGGGGTAACAAAGTTGACCGCTGCGCCAATAGTCCACGCCTTCATCATATTCACCCACCCCAAGTCCTTGAGTATCTGTCTGGCGATCTCTGACCGATACCGGCTTGCTGCAAACGGATTCTCCGGAAGTACCGAAAGGCCATCGTCGGCCATTGCCTTTTCCAGCCTTGAGTGCGCCAGTGCCTGCCCCTGTTGATACGAACCTTGCCCCGAATATTGATAAGTGGCCGGCACCACCCATCCCAACAGATGCGTACCACCCTGGCTGACATAGGATAGCGTGTCGTGCTTCTGCCAATTGTGCAGGTGCTGAGGTCCGAGTATCACCACGGCGATGGTCACGCCCGCCAGAAACTGGAAACCAATCCGCTTTGGCGTTGTTCGCGCAAGGATTGACCAGAAAACCAACGCCAGCATGATGCATGGCACCAGATAGTAGCTTGCAGAACGGATCGCGGTGGCCAGAACCAGAAAGGACAGACACCAAGCATAGTCAGATGACTTGCGGCCGTGGAGAAAGCGGATAAGGAAGAGCAGAAAGAGCGTGAAAAGGCAGAGGAACAAAGAATCGGTCAATACCATGGCCGAAAGAATAACCATGTTCAGGTTTGCCGCCGCCAGCAGTCCGGCGAACAAGAAGCCTCGGCCAAGAGCCACGTGGGCTAGTCTACCCACGCAAACACATGTAGCGCTGTCGATAACCGCCTGGACACCAAGCAGGCCATACTGTCCTTGACCAAACAGGAAGAAGACAGAACTCAAAAACAGAGGGTAACCAGAGACTCGCTCGGTCGTTGTGACCGTAAACCCATTAGTCATAATCGACTGGGCCATTGAAAGGTAGAGCAACTGATCTTCTGCGCCCAAGTGCTCCGGGGCAACAAACAAGAAAATGTAGGCGACACGAACAAGCAGCGCAACGCAAAAAATGCCTGCCGCATTCCTCATTCTTTCTCCAGCACCACCATCAGACGAAACGCCATGAGCCCGCCGATCAATGGAAGCAAGCGGTCCTCAAGGCGCAACAGCGGTTTGACCCATTCCGCAGGAATCAGCGACCATGACTTGAAGCCTCCCGTCAGGGGATAGGCAATCAGGCTGAGCCATCTGGAATCGACAACCCGCAGGGATGCATCGGCCTTGCGAAACAAATGCGGGGACCGCTTGAAAAGTATCGTCGGAATCGCCTGATTGGATGCGTAAGGATCCTTGTCCGGATTCAGTTCGCAGTCTTCATCCGGCACCCAGGACATATCCACCGGCTCCTCGTGACCCATGCCGTAAAGCAGCCGGCTGACCGGCGTAATCCCGGGCTCGATCATGATTACGCGGCCACCCGGCCGCAAGACACGATCTGCCTCGGCGAAGAAAACCAGGGGGCATTGCAGGTGGTGCAATACGTCGAAGAGGTAGATATTGGAAAAGACCTGGCTTGCGAACGGAAGTCGATGCGCATCCGCCGCGAGGGCGACTCCGGGTGATCGCTGAATGTCCATGCGCAGCAGATCGCTGTTGCCGGCATCGAGATTTCCGATTCCGCCGCCGATTTCCAGGCTTGGGCCGGGCATAGATGCTTTCGCCATCCTGCGGTGGAGATCGCCGTACACCGCGCGCAGCGCTGGCTTCTCCAACCAGCGCCGCTGATACTCATCAAGCTGCATCAGTTGATCTTCAGCTTTCGGTACGCGAACACAACCATCTTCAGCAACAGCCACCCATGCCGGAAGCGGGAGATCTGGGTTTCACCGTACTCTCGGGCGGCGTAACGAATGGGAATCTCGATCACCTTGAGGTTGAGCTTGGTCGCGCCGAAGATCAGGTCAAAATCGCCGAACGGGTCGAAGTCGCCGAAGTAGGACCGATTGGCATACAGCACTTCGTAGTTTTTCCGGCTCAGAACCTTCGTGCCGCATAGCGTATCGGTATAGCGCTGATTCAACAGCCAGGTGAAGAGCCACGAAAAGGTGCGGTTTGCCAGGAAATTCAGAAAACGCATGGCCTGATCCTGCATCGGGTAGACGAGACGGCTGCCGTTGATGAACTCCCCTTTGCCTTTCGCGATCGCATCGTAAAACTTGGTGAGATCTTCCGGCGCAACTGTCAGATCGGCATCGAGAATCATCAATATGTCGCCCCGGGCGTTGGCAAAGCCTTTGCGCACCGCATCGCCCTTGCCTTTTCCGTCCTGCACCAGAACCTTGATGTCCAGATCGGGATAGAGCGCAATCACGCGATGGATTTCTTCCAGGGTCCCATCGCTACTGTGCCCCTCGACATACATGACCTCCAGATCCGAGCAGAATCTGGGCAGGCGCTTCACCGCGTTCTCTATATTGCCCTGTTCGTTACGGCAGGGAATCAGGACAGTTACCGAAGGATCCTTCAACGCGGCATTCCGTAGCGGGCGTGCAACAAGGTAGTTGCGCAGGGACAAGCGCCTGATCAGGGGCAAGGTACCGACAAAACGATTGATCAGCGTGCCAAGGCCCAGGATCTGTTTCGGGACAATTTGTCTCCACTCGCGCTTTACCGGCTCGAAGTCCGCCAGGTGAAGGAATCCCATCGTGTCCTCGGTGGATAGCCAGTTCAGTTCGACTGACGGCATCTTGAGGCCGAGCTTTTCTCCCAGTTTAAGTATCGGCTCCCAGAACCACGCGTAGTAGGTGATCACAATTCGTGTTTCCGGGGTGCAGAGACTATGCAGGCTTTCCAGTGTCTGGGCGCAATCATCAAGATAGCCGATCGTGTCGGACAGAATGATCACGTCGAACGGACCGTCGAGAGACGCCAGCAGTTCGGCATCCTCGATGTCTCCTTGCAGGAATTGCAAATGGGGAAAGCGGCGGCGGGCGACGTCGACCATGTTTGAACTGAGATCGACGCCGACGCCGCGTGCAGGTTCCAGTTCGCTCAGCAGGTCGCCGGTACCGCAGCCCAACTCCAGTACGCGCTGACCCGGGCGAACCAGAAAACGCATATAGGCGCGATCGTCCCGGTAATAGAACGAGTTCCTAGCAATCCAGTCATCGCGACTGCCAGCAAGCAAGTCAGCGTTAGCCTGAATCGCCCGTTTACGTTTACTTAATTTCATTCTGTCCCGAGCGCTTTCGATTTTGTTGATTTATGACGTCCATCAAGCAGCCAGACAAACCCTCCCGGCAACGCTACCACCAGCAATAACAGACCATACAGAATGGACAGTGCAACTGCCTGCTCGGCGGCCATGCCAGCATAACCCAATCCAACCACCATCACTCCCTCGCGAACCCCCCAACCGGCAACCGATACCGGCACCGTCATCAAGAGGCTGGCCAGCGGCACCACGATCACGAATGCCAGCCAATGCACATCGAACTTGGCGGCCATTGCTAGTACCGCCATCGCTCCAACCGAGATCAAATGCACGCCGATCGACAGAAGTATCAGCCGAATTCCCGGGCCATCTGAAAAAAACAGACCCCGCGCATCCATCGACAATGCGGTCATACCTCTGGCTATTCGCCAATGCCTGAATCTTGAAGTAAGGCGATCGAGGACCAGGACGATGACAATTGCACCTGCGGCACCGCCGGCAACCACAAGCACGCCCCAGCGCGTTGGGCCATCGGTGATGTATTGAAAGGAAAGCGGCAGGTTTAAAAGAACCAGCAGAACCAACCCCGCCATGCCGCACATCCGGTCCAGCAATACCGCTACCGACGCGCTGCCGATGCCGCACCCTTCCCTGACGAGGCAATATGCTCGTGCCGCATCGCCGCCGACGCTGGACGGCAGGACCTGATTGAAGAAAAGCCCCAGCCAGAAATAGCGCAACAATGCGCCGAACGAGAACTGTAGTCGCTGGTGGCGCATGACCAGGCGCCACCTCGCAACCGCAAGAAGAGCCTGGAGCACCATGACGCCACAGGCGCCGAGAAAGAGCCAGAGACTCGTCTCGCCAAGGAACTCGGCAGTTCGCCGAAGGTCGATAGTTCGCGCCAGCAGGGCAAGCAAGCCTGCTGTTACCAGGCCCTTCACGAGCGGCATCATTCGGCCGATCAGTCCGCTACGCATTGGAGTGTTATCTGAAGCGGACAGGGCCGACCTCCTCGAGTTTATTGATGCTGGGTTTCCTGCCATGCCTGGAACATCAGGATGCTCCAAAGATCGTATTGCCGGTTTCTGCGTCCCGAAAGATGTTCGTTCCATGCGTTGCGCACCAATACGGGATCGAAATACCCCTCTCGTCCCAGCCGTGATTCATTCAGCAGTTCCTCGCACCAATCCCTCAACGGCCCGCGCAGCCAGTCATGAATAGGTAATGCGAAGCCGGACTTCGGACGTTCCACCAGTTCTCTTGGCACGTAGCGATCCAGGACCGTCCGCAGCAAATGCTTTCCGCTGTTGCGCCGGACCCGGAAGCTCAAAGGAAGCGACCAGACAAACTCAAACACACGATGATCAAGAAACGGGGTGCGGGTCTCTAAACTCACACCCATTGCCGCCCGGTCTACTTTGACGAGGATGTCGTCGGGCAGATAGTTTAGCGTATCGGCCAGCATCATACTTTCCGTCATTCCCCGTTTCGGTTGCCATGCGTTAGCGCGGATGGAAACCGGGTGTCCCGCCGAGCCCAGAACAGGGTTGCCTGACTGCCAGAACGAAATCAAACGCTCGTGAAAAGCATGGGGGCTGTCGGCACCCAGCAGGCTCGCAAACTTGTGCAGTTTTTCTCCCGGTTGTCGCACGGCAGAGACACCTGGGAGCAAGCCCGCGCAGACATCCCATGCCGCGGGCGAGCCTGCCTGCAGGGCTTTGCGCAGGAGTTCCTGCGACCAGGTCGGGACCAGCCCCATGCGCCGCCACAGGGCTTCACCCCACACATACCGGTTGTAGCCGCCGAAGATTTCATCGCCGCCGTCACCTGACAACGCAACGGTAACTTCCTCCCTTGCCATTCGCGACACCAGAATCGTCGGCAGTTGCGACGCATCGGCGAACGGCTCGCTGTAAAACGCCGGTAGCTGGGGAATGATGGTCAGGGCATCCTGAGCGCCGAGGATGCACACGCGATGATCGGTGCCCAGGTGCGCGGCTATTCGTCTTGCCGATTCGGACTCGTCGTAGCCCGACTCCGCGAAGCCGATCGTGAAAGTACGAACGGGGCGCTCGGCCACGGATTGCATCAGCGCGACGATGGTCGTCGAATCGATGCCTCCAGAGAGGAATGCCCCGAGCGGAACCTCCGCCATCAACTGGCCAGCCACCGCCTGTTTCAGCAGCCCATGGACGAGTTCTTCGGCGTCGGATTCCGACCCCTGAAATGGGGTCGAGCTTGCATTCGTGGCAACCTGGAGGGCAGACCAGTAGGAGTTCCGCTTTTCGGTCCAGCGTTCGCCGTTTTGCGCAAGCTCCAGCCATGTTCCCGGCGCGAGCTTTTTCAGTTTTGGATGAATCGACCAGGGCTGCGGCACATAGTTGTAGCGCACGTATAGCGCCAGCGCGGTTCTATCCACGCCACCCTCCCACTCGGGGTGGGGGCGCAATGCAGCGAGGTCCGAACCGAACAGAAAGGCCTTGCCTTGCCAGCCGTAGTAAAGAGGCTTTTCGCCGAAGCGGTCCCGCGCCAGATGGAGTATGCGATTGGCCCCATCCCAAAGCGCGAAGGCGAACATTCCCACAAACCGCTTGAGCGATGCTTCCAGGCCCCAGGCCTCAATCGCCGCCAGCATCACTTCCGTATCGGAGCTTCCGCGGAACGTGACGCCCGAAGCGGATAATTCGGTTCGCAATGCCGGGCAATTGTAAATCTCGCCGTTGTAGGCGATGACCCAGCGGCCCGACCCGGAAACCATGGGCTGCCGGCCATCCGGCCCGAGCCCGACGACTGCAAGCCTGCGGTGCGCCAGGCCGATCGCCCCATCCGCGCTCAGCCAGATTCCCTGCTCATCCGGCCCCCGCGGGATCAGGGGCACGGCCATCCGATGCAGAATTCCGAGGCTTGACTCCCGGTGCCGGGGAACGGCAACGAATCCGGCGAAACCGCACATTCAGGCGGCCGCCCCGCCTTGGTACAGATCGAGATACATCCGGCCCACTCGTTCGATCGAAAATTTCTCGCGGACTCGCGCGCGAGCGTCCCGTCCGATTTGCTGACGACGTTCCGGCTCAGAGGCAAGCAATTGGCAGATCGCCGCTGCCAGCGCTGCTGCATTACCGGGCGGAACGACCAACCCGCAATCACCCACAATCGACGCCGAATCCCCCACGTCGGTGACTACGCACGGAACACCGGCTGCCATCGCCTCACCGACCACGTTGGGAAAACCTTCGCCCCACGCCGAGGCCGACACCGCGAGATCCATCGCAGCGACAAGGCGCGGCATGTCCTTGCGTTCGCCCGCCAGAACGACGTTATTGCCCAGCTGCAAGGCGTCGATTTGCGCCATAAGCCCTGGATTGTCCTTGCCGACATTGAGACCGATCAGCAGGAACCGGGCATCCGGGTAGCGGTCAACAACGAGACTTGCCGCCTTCAGCAGACTCGGATGTCCTTTCATCGGATGATGTCGGGCCACATGTCCGATCAGCAGGGTGTCCGCGGCCAGGCCGAATTCCTCGCGCACCGCGAAGCGCGCCGCCGGGTCGGGGAGAAATGCCGTCAAATCGAAGCCATTTGGAATGACCATGCGCCCGCTCCCGGCATAGCCTGCGGCTTCGTGCTGCTGCGAACTTACGACGGAATTGTAGATGATGCGTTCGGGATGGGCCGAAAGCCTTGCTCCCAGGCGAATGATCCACCGCGTAAGGCATCCTTCAAGATGAAGTCCGTACAGGGTTTGCCGAATATTCCAGATCAATCGGGGCCGCGGCGCCTGCTGTCGCGCCGCAAGCCAGGCCGCCAGATTGCCGTGGTACATCCAGCCCTGAATCACGGTCGGCTTGAAGTCTCTCGAAGTACGCAGCAGCGCACTGACGACTCCGGGCCCGGGCAAGGAACCCTGGTTCATTCCAAGGGAATAAACCGGAACGCCCAGCGCCTCGACGCGGGCAGCCGTCAAGTCCGCCTTCATCAGGCTGACCACCGCCGAGTCGACTGTCTTGCAGGTCGATTGCAGCACCTTGACAAGCATCATCTCGGCGCCTCCCGTACCGAGGCCGGTAATGACGTGGAGAACCCGCGCGCGTCCGAATTCAGGCACGTTCATCCAGCCATTGATCGAAGGTGTCGACAACCGATTCCATGCGAAACCGTGGCGGCAACAAGCTTGGACGAAGATGCCCCCCATTTCCTGGCACGACCCTGCGCATCGCCTCAACGAAGGACTGACCTGCCTCGACCACCGTGACCGCACCCGGCGGCGTCTCCGCCGCAATCTCTGCTATGCCGCCGGATTCCGGCGTTGCAATCACCGGAACACCACACGCAAGAGCCTCCAAGGCGGCATTCGGCATTCCCTCCCAACGCGACGGAAGCAAAAACGCATCGGCGCCAGCCATATGACACCAGGGATTGTCCGTGAATCCTTCAAAGGAAACCCGCTCGGCAATACCCAGAGTGGACGCAAGGTGCTGTAGGCCCACTAACATCGGCCCGTCACCCACGATGGACAATTGGGCATCATCGACGCCAAGCTTGGCGAACATCTCCAACAATCGATCAAATCCCTTTTGGCGCACCAGGCGGCCTGCAGCGGCGAATCTAACCCCTTTGCCGGCGCTGCGGATCACGGAATTTGCCAACCGTCGAATTGCATCTTCGTCCACTGGGTTGGGAAGGATGCGAATTCGCGTGCGGTCCACCCCGAAATCCTGCACCAACTCATCACGCATGCGAACTGACGAACAGATCACTCTGTCCGCCCGCTGGTAAGCCAGCAAGTAGCCCAGCCGCATTAGAAAGTGGTATCGATTGTTGGGTAGGCTGATCGAAGGCAAATTGGCCTCACGAACCCAAATCTGCGTCCCCCTTGGCAGGAAGGGCCTAAGAGCAAGCAGGGCCAGGTTCACATAGCCAAATGTCGAGAACACAATACGGGGCTTCAATGCTCGTATTGCCTTGACCATTGGCAACACCGATCTGCGTAAGGAACCGGTTTCAAGAGAGTGTGTCGCAATCGTGCGCGGAACCATGTCGCTCAGCGGGCCAACTCCAGCAAAGACCAGAAGGCGTGTCGCCCTACCGCGGCCGCTCAATCGGGAGACAAGGTTCAGCAATACGCGCTCGGCGCCGCCACCATTGAATGCCGGCAGGACAGCAAGAAGCTGGAGTGGCACCGTCCCGCCCCCGACAACTGTCCCGGCCCGCTCACTTGGTTGCGCGCTGTTTTGCACAAGCTGTCGTCTATCGGTATTCCAAAACGCGTCGATCAAAAACCCGCTTCCACACCTTTAACAAATCATCGGCGCGGGAAATGCCATCGCATCGGTCGCGCACGCGTTCCTGTCCCTGGCGACCGATTCGCCGCAGGAGTATAGGATCGTCCGCCAAACGAACAATATCGGCTGCCATGCGAGTCGGGTTGAATTCCTCACCGCACGGGTAGAGAAAGCCGGTTTCGCCCGGCGAAACGAATTCCTCACAGCTACCGCAAGCCAGGACCGGGCGCGCCATGGCGAGCGCCTCAAGGATATCTCGTCCCCATGGGTTGTCTTCCCTGGATGGTTTGGCCAGAACCTGGCACGCCGCAAGCACCCGTTCCGGATCCGACACGTGGCCGAGAAACACAAACATTTCCCCCACACCAAGCGCGGCAGCGTAGTCGGCAAGCGTTCCGTTCCGTGCAGCAATTTCTCCCAGTCGCCCCGGCAATCGTCCAGACAATTCGGCTTTCCCGCCAACCACAAACCGGATTTCATTTCGACCGAGATCGCGCAGTGCCACCGCAACGTCGACCAGCCTGTCGATGCCCCGCATCCAAGAATAGTTGGAGAGGCAGGCGATTTTGAAGCCACCATCGATGGACGCGCTTTCGTGTAGAAATGAAGAAGCCGCCGGAATTTCGACCACGTTGTTGATTACGACGCCTCCATTCCAGCCCGCCAGTTGGCGTATGTTGTCGCGCTCGCGCTCCGAAATGAAAATATTGGCGTCGTTGAAATTCACCAGAATGCGCGCCTGCCGGCGAGCGAACCAGGAGTCCCAAAGCATCGTCCTGTTATGCATGACAAAACCCGCCCTCGGGGTTTGCTTCCTGAGCCATCTCGCCAGCAAATACAGGGATTCGTGGTTGAAATGCACAATGTCGAAGCGATCATTCACCTCATGCACCAGTCGCGCCCGCAGGTTCGAACTTCCTGGAAGAGCTAGCAGGTACCTCAAATTGGCGTAGGCGCTGCGGGAGAATCGCGGAAGCGAACTAAGCTTTGGCAGTTCTGGCTCGATACGAACGCGAATTCCCAAGGCGTCATACATTGCCTGAATCGGCCCCTCCCTCTTGCACCATACCTCTGGCAACACCAAGTCGCGATTCAGATGTTTGACCACGTAGAAGAGGCTGCGCGAAGACCCGCCGTAGCCTCCCTCGATATCCAGGCACAGAACCCTGAGAGGTCTCAGCATCATGCGCCCCCGTCTTGAATCAGTTCGGCAGTCCGCTCCCAGCCGAGATGGAAAACTGCATCCAGTACCGAAAGCCCAGGAACGAAGCCAGTCAGCCCGGGTTGTGCCGACTGCGCATACCGGGGATGTACAAAGCGGGAATACTCGAACCCCAGGCCAGCCGCCCGGAACTTCTCGGGATCCTGGTACTTTGCTGCCCCGGATCCTGAGAGGTAGCTGCCGCCGGGGGCGAGCTTTAGTGAAATTTCCACCAGCCGCTCGTCCGATGTTGCACAAAGTGAAAGATCGGAGGACCGGACAAATCGGCAGCCGAATCGAAATCGTTCCGCCAACGCCGTGACGAGTTGAATGTTTACGGCTGCCATGTCGTCGGCCAAAGCTGCCAGCATCATTTCCTTCACGTCCGCCCATACTGATCTAAATGCTGGCGCTGTCCGATACATACCGGCGAGCGTATCCAGATGAACGGTAGTCCAGTCCGGCCTGCCGAACTTTACTGCTCGTATGGTGTCGCCAAGACTAGCTTTTACCGGAACGGTCAGCCACTTCGCTCCGCCCGGAGAGAGAATCTGAACCCGGTTGGTGTAGCTGCCTTTCGAATACTGCACGTCATCAAGAAAGACGAAAACATCGGCGCACGCGATCTTGTAAAAGTAGCCTAGCCACGGCAGGTAGTTCGGCTGATGAATGGCAAGAATCATGTCGAAGATGCTTTGAGCCTTCGGGTTAAGTCAGTTGCTTTGTCATCGTTTGGTAACGAGCCTGCGGACCCGCAGGGATTAAGCCGCGACGCTGGTAGAACCGACTTATCCGCGCGTTGTCCGCTCGGTACTTCAGGCTCAAGATACAGGCGCCGGCATCCCGCGCCCGCCGCTCTACCTCATCCATCATCCTGTCGCCAAATCCTGAACCACGAACATCCTGTCGCAACATGAAGTGGTGCAAATGCACTGTAGCGCGATCTCGCCTGGAGAGAATCGCGTAGCCAACCATTGCTTTCCCCAGAAAGACAACAAAAGACAAGGCCCATTTTTCCGGAAGTTCTTGGAGGAAATGCTCCAGCACCCAGTATTCGTCCGGCTGATCTGCTGCAATTTCTTGCAGTTCATCGGAATAGGTAGTGACGACTATAGGGCTTAGCGTCTCGAAGCGAAGAGCAATTGTGCTCACGGTAGTGCAAGGCGCGCTAGATCACCCAGCGTACTGTCTCAAAGCACTCGGCGTACTCGGTGCCTATCTGTACTCCGCGAGTGCGAGCAAGCGAAAAAATGAATTCCCCGGATGCATACGCCTTTCCGGCTTGCGACTTATAGCAAGTCAGTGCCTCGGCCTTGCTTTGTATATGACGCTTCTCCAACCGGACGAAGCACGCCGTATTGAAAGTCAGATTATTCCATATCAATTCATAGCCGAGAATCGTGCGGTCCTTGAAGGCGCGCAATCCCTCAATCGCCACCGTTGAGTGATCCTGGTGAATATCGTTCAGCGACGGCATCAGAACCAAATCAACTTCTCGTTCGCGCTTGATCCTGACAAGGTCCTCGAGAATTTCCTGCCGGACGTAATTGAGCTTGCGAACCTCGTACTCAAAGACAATCAGGTTCGTCTCGGGTATTCCCAGCTTGCCGGTAGCCTCGCGCACCTCGTCCTTGAGGGTACCCGGCGGCATGCCCAGCGGCAGAGATTGCTCGGCGGCGGAGAAGGCCACGTAGGTAACCGTGCATCCCTGTTCTATGAAGCGTGCGATCGTTCCTCCGCAACCCAACTCGCCATCATCGGTGTGCGGGGCAAGTACCAGGACGTGCTTGCAAGAATCAATCATGCTTGTGCCCCTCACTGGCATGTATGGCCCGCAACATTCAATGCACTAACAATTCCGGCTTTCACTAGCATTTCTACGCCAGGTGCAAATCGACCGTTGAGCCCGAAGTCGTCAAGACTCCGGTCAACCTCGTAACCACCTAACGACAATCCGTACTCGTCGGGGATGTAGCCAACAACGCCACCACAGCAGCCCACCGGGAGCGCACCAGGGACTTTACCGCGCAACCATAGTCCATATTCCATGAATACTTCTCCTTCAAGTCCAACCAGCGCGAGTTCGGGTGCGAGTTGCAGCACATGAATTCCCATGAATATCTTGTCGGACAGATTCGCTAGCGGCAGTTCTGCATTGACACGGGCTGCACCAAGTGCACCCGGCCGAATTTCCCGAAAGACGGCCTGATCCAGGCAATCAAGTATCCGCTTGGCAAACGCTTTAAGCTCATCAGTGCCCAATGCCTTGTTGAAATGAAGCCGGTCAAACAAAAGAGAATAAAGGCTCCGGATCGGGTATCGAAGGCTGAGGGGAGCCCTCCGAAAAATTGCCGGCTTAAGGTTGCCGCCATATCCTTGCAGAAAAATGGTTTCGAAGCCTGCACCAAAGCGTTCGCACAAGTGCCGGCGAATTTGTCCAGGATAATCCGCACTCACCGCGTTGCCGCGAAACAATGTGGGATGGCAGGCAAGATTGAGCAGCATGGCTCTGGGGCGCCCTGACGCATCGTCAACCCGCAGAACAGTCAGAAGATCATCGATGGGATGTCCGGGTACAGGCCTGTTGGCGATGAACATCTTCCATCGCAAGCGTTTCAAGGCGTTAGGGTCCGGCATGCTCTTGCGCCGATAAACTGCAACAGGACAGTGCGCAGACGCGAGATGCAAGCTTCCGGGGGTCATTGAACCGTAAGCCCGCAATGCACTATCGACCAGCGCCTCAACAAGCGCGTTTTCGTAGCCCGGGTCCCGCCGAGCAGGGTTGCGACTAAGTTTCAGGACCTGTGGCGATGCATGGGTATGAGTTGCGCAAAGAAACACAAATTCGGGCGGGATGCCAAGTTGGGCATGCAGCCGGCTCCGAACCGAGTGACAAATGGCAGGCGACAGCCAGATGATATCTGCGGAAATGATGAGAGCAAAACTCCCTGTTGCATCCTGAATGCACAATGTCGAAGCCAGCAATGGGTCTTGGACGTTGTCGCTGTTGCGGAACCCGCTTTCCAGGCTATATAGGTCGATGCCAGGCTTCGGCGTCATATCGGCTGAGGCAAAACCAACGCGACAAATGCTCACGCCGGGTCTCCGACAATGTCCGCATTCTCGCTTTCCCAAGCCCTTGTCATGAAGCCGATCACGCTCGAGAATTCCCGTATTCCCTTCCAGTATCCGACGTAGCCGAAAGGCGCGTAGAGATAGTCATACTGGCTAAAACAGTCCATGGCTGCATACCATTTTGCAGAGGCTTTTCGTCCCATGGTTGCGGTGATGGCGCGACCCGCTACGTGGATCGCGTCCTTCCCGAGCGGCCATCGTGACGCGTACGGCATATAGCTGCGAAACAGGCCATACGGGTCGCGGTCTTCCAGCCAGCGACGGAAAAGCCGTCGCCCAAATTTATGCTCTACGGGCAGTTCCTGGAAAAAGCGAAGGTATTCCACCTCCCAAAGTGGGAGCTCCCAGCTCAATCCGAAAAAATCGTAATTCCGCTGCCCGTGGACAACACGGATACTTTGCCGCGCCTGCCAGCCCCAAAGCTCGAGCAGTTTTGCAAATTCCTGCATGTTCGCTATCGTTGGCATTCTTCCGAATACGCGTTCTACCCGATTTCCGACGAATTTCAGCCACTCAGATTCTTTACGTAACCCGAGATTGTGCGAGTAATGCTTCTCGGCAATGGTCCTGACGAGGCCTGACGGGCTGATCTGGTCGGCAGGAACTGATGGAATATGGTTTCCGCAGATGAAATCACCCGATTGGCCATTGACCATAACCGGATTGCCGAACAGACGCCCCTGGCGATGAAGCGTTGCCAGCGCATAGAACGTGTGCAGATTCGGGACGATGTGCAGATGGTCCGCAAAACGCCAGTATTCGCGCCTGAGGTCGCTCGCGAAAATATCTCTCGCCGTATTTCGAGTCGTCGGCACGAATTCCCAGGAAACGCCCAGGCGCCCCGCTATTTCTTTGGCTGCCAGCGCATCGCGGTTGCCAGGCGAACCATAGGAGAACGTGAAAAGATCTTTGGCCCCTCGCTCTTTGAGCTTGCATAAGACCACCCTGGAATCAAGGCCGCCGGAAAGCGGCACAACGATCCGTCTGCCATGCGCATCCTTGATCAACCGATCGAAAATGGCATTTGTTGCGGTCTCAAGTTCATCGATCAGGTCGATTTCCGGCGCCGTGCGGACTGATGGGGTGTGGAACTGGTAATAGCGCCGAAACTCTACGTTGTTCGTCCCACAGAGTATGGCCTCACCCGCCTGCAACTTGTTCAGGCCCTTGTTTAGAGTATCGCGTCCGGTGACATATCCTGTCATTCGAAACTCGGTCAACGCATCCCTATCTATTTCGCGTAGTTCGCATTCCCTCGCCAGAGTCCGCGCCGAATTTGACACGGTCAGTCCATCGTCCTTAGACGCATAGAACATCGGGTAGCTACTAAGCTTGTCAGCCACGAGCAGGGACCAGCCAATCCCGCTAATGCATACGGCGAAGTGCCCTGGCAAACCTGCCAGTTCCGGGCTTAGGGCAGACAGATCGGGCAACTCGGATGCTTCCAGCATGTTCGCAATCGAGATCGCGGACGCACGGCGGCCTACGTAGCGAACAGCCAGGCCGCTTACCGACTCCTCCTGCCAGCGATAACCGCGGTCAAGAACAAAATGGCACTCCATCCTGGGGTTCAAACCGGAGTATTTAGTCCAACGAATACGAAGTGCCAGCTACGATAGCAATGCGCAATTTTCACTTGTTTCCGCCGTCTGTCTCGAGCAATTCTTTCGGAAATGCAAAGAAGCCTCCCCGCGTTCCACTTAGACAGACATAGCCGAATGGTTCCAGGCGCCTGGTCAAGTGCAACCAAATGGGTTCGCCATCACGCAGATACCAGCCCGCGGCCCGGATTCTTGGCCGTAGGTTGGTCAGCACTTGATGTGCGCCGTCAATTGCCTCGAGTTCAGCGCCGTTCAGCGTAAGACTGATTACGTCGACTCTTTCGAGACCCTGGTCCCTGGCTACACCGTCAATGGTGACTGTCTTGACCTTTTGAATGTCCCGCCCGAGAGCAATATCCTCAAATACGGAGTTAGCCTGTGCATGTCCTGTTTTCAGTTCGATCTCGGTTTCGCAATTCCAGACTGCGCGGTGCAAAGCCGTCACGTTGGAGATCCCATTTTCCGAAAGATTCCTGGAAAGGCGTCGGTAGCAGGGTTCGCTGGCCTCGACCGCAATCACCCGCCCTTGCCCTAGCTCCGGTGAAATGCGGACTTCGCCAAATCCCAGGAATGGACCGCAATCGATGACAACCTCGTTCCGTTTCGGGCGGAAGATCTCAAGCAGGGCGATACGACGTTCTACTGGCGAAACCCGCAGTTCATCCTTTTGCTGCCCGTGAAACCCGAACATTTGCGACTCGCTATATCCACTCGGCCTGAGATCCGGCCTCAGATGAGGGTATAGATAGCGGTTGATGTAATCAAGGACCAGCCTGAACCGTTCCACAGGGACGTCCCTGTGGAACGCCGGCGAGATGATCCGGTGCACTTCGGCCTTTCCCGGATCGGTCGGGAACCCGTGCAAGCGCGGCCCTCCATTCGGCAACTGAAGCCAAGGGCCATCGCCATCCTCGCCAAAGGTCAGAGAAGGATCAAACTGGTTGATATGGTCGATCACCGCGCGACAACGCCTTAACCATACGGCGCGATAACCGGGGACCAGCAACTTGAGGGAAAGCGGTATGGGAATCACTTCAAAGTCCTTCCAGGGCCTCATCAGGTTGTTGCAGAAGCTGTTCGTTTCGGGTCGTATCCCGAAAAATAGCCGATCCGATCCATGGCGGCCGCAGGCAGCCGTCCGATGAATCGCTCGAATGTCTCAATGGACTCGGCATCGACACAGGTTTCGCCAAATCCTTGTCCGGTATTTGTATTGAGGCGCCCGACTGACTGAACCGGTGTAAAGGACAAGCCAAGCTCCTGCAAGCCAGCGCTGACATGTGCAGGGTCATCGAGCTGCTCCGTACGCAATTCCGCAAAGTGACGAACTCCACCCTCGTCGACCATTCGATCGAAACGAAGGTAGATTTCGCACCATGCCCATAGGTAGAGCTCACCGGGCGACATGTCGCGGCTGTCGAGGCGCAGCAGGTTGGATGCCGCATCGGGGAGGCTGTTATCCAGGGTGAAATTTTTGCTGCGGTTCAGGAAACTACGCATGTTCGCCACGGGGTCGCGAACCAAGCGCAGGAGGCTGATCTCCGGAAGCACGCGACGAAAGCCGACATGCAGACCCCGCGCGAAAAACTTGCTGACGTCGAAATATATCGTTGATCCCGTCCTGGCCAGATCACGCTGAATCATGCCCAGCCTTTGTCTTGCCACTTTCTCGAGGTAATCAACATCGCCTTCCTCGAACGCCCTCAATACCTTGCCACGCCCAAGCAACTCGTTTGTCTCCACAAACCTGCGGCGGAACCTGTGCTCCAATTGCCGAAGACGACCCGGCAGGATCAGCTTCGGTGACGGTGCTTCAAATGCTGGAAAGCAGTCCGGTACATGGCGACGAAGAACTTCAGTCAGCGTCGCCTGACCGCTGCGTCCGGCGACCACGGTAAATACGAAACGCTGCTCCATCAACAACGCCCTTTCGATTCGACGCATCGGCGCGCGTAGGCAAACAGTCGCTCACACGACAGCGCCGTGGTCTCGTCGCCGGTATCGATCACCAGGTCGGCGGCCTCTGGTATATCGTACGGACTCGCCTGCGATACGCCTATCAGGTTGTCTATTTCATTGCGCCGGGCTGCCTGATACAGCCCCTTGGTATCGCGGTCGTGAAGAATCTGAATGTTCGCTGTAATGCAAATTTCGTGAAAGTCAGGCGCTAATCGTTGCCGTGCCGCGGCACGGCTTTCACGATAGGGGGAGATGATGGGAACCAGAATAAAGTCGTAGCGCCCTCGATTGTCTTCGCAGAGACCCGCGATCAGCGCATTGTTCTCGCGAATGTCTTCTGGAGTAAAGCCCAAGTGCCGATGGAGCCGGTTGCGAACATCATCACCGTCAAGAATCAGCACCTTGCGCCCCTCTTCCGCAAGAGACCGACGCAAGCTTTCGGCCAGCGTACTCTTGCCGGCACCGGAAAGCCCGGTAAACCAGAAAACTATGGCTCTTGTAGACATGTTACGAAAAGACCGGCTGACCGCTCGCTAGTTCGCCGAGCAGCATGTCCTGAATTTCCGGGCGCATGAACCAGTCAGGGAGCCGTTGGCCTGCTCGCAGCGCTTCGCGCACCTGGGTGCCACTTATGGACGTCTGTGTACCCGCCTCGGTGGCAGGCCCGTATTCGTTCCGCTTCGGGTCAAAGCCGATGGTGTCGAAGGAAACTAGAGTAATGCCGAGATCTCCCAGTCCTTCTGCATATCTCGCAAGGGCATCCGGACCATAGAACTGGCCGACCCCGGCATGGTCCCGACCAACGATGAAGTGGCTGCACCCCATGTTCTTGCGGCACAGGGCTGTAAAAATGGCCTCGCGCGGCCCGGCAAACCGCGAATATGTCGAAAAGCTTCCAAGTACGACCTTCCCTTCAGGATAGGCTCCCAGTTGAATCAAGGTCTGGTAGCTCTGCATGATGGGACTCGGCAGAAAATCACCCTCCTTCTTCGGGCCGATTACCGGACTGATGTACAGGCCGTCGGCATGCGTCGAAGCCAGGGCAGCAAGCTGCAAGTACTCGTGGACACGGTGGGCAGGGTTGCGGGTATGAAAGCCGACCACTCGCGTCCATCCTTTGTGCACGAAGATCGAACGGGTTTGCGCTGGAGTCAATTCGTAATGTCGATAAGGCGACTTACCGCGCTCCAGCAAACTCACCGAGCCGGCGACAAACCGGTTGCCGCGCACCATCAGGCGTGCAACTCCGGGGTGAGATTTGTTGGTGGTGCCAAACCAGGCCTGCGCAACAGAATCGAGATCCAGATGAAATATCTCTGATACATCCATTGTTGCCCGCTGCACGCCGGCACCGTCACACAGGACCAAACGCTCGCCCGGCTGCGGAACAAAAGTAGTCGCCGGATCAAGCGGTAAAAGCACCGGCATAGGCCAGACCAACCCGCTCGGCAGACGGCTTTCCGATAGGACCGTCATAGTCGTCTCGCGATCCATGAATCCGGTCAATGGCGAGTAAGTTCCTACCGCTATCTGTTCGCAATCCATCAGCTCTTCGAGGTCCAGGGTCAGACGGCGCAAGCTCATCAGCCCATTGCGCATGACCTCATCAGCATGGCGACTGACCAGCCAGTCGCCATGCGGCTCGATCAATAGGGAACGCGAATCCTCGGGATAGAAATCGTCTTGACCGCGCTTTCGCCCGGCTTCGAAAGCATGGATCAGACGAACGATCATGTTTGCGCTTGCGATAGGGCTGACACCGATGGCAGTTTCTGCCGCAAGCACCAGTCCATCGGCTCCGGACGCAAGCGTGGTTATCACATCATTGACTTCCGCGCGAGTCGGACCGGGTTGGTGGATCATGGACTCCAGCAAATTCGTTGCGACGTACACTTTCCGGCCGACCAAATTGCAGTGGCGAATAATGTCCTGCTGAACCATCGGGATCTGTTCTATTGGAACTTCCCGTGACAAGTCACCGCGATCTATCAGGATTGAATCAGATCGTGCGGCGATGTCCGCCAGATGCGTCAATCCATTGCGGCATTCGATTTTCGAGATGATCTTCGAATCGCTTCCGCAAAGTTCACGTATCAAGTCGACGTCCGCACCGCAGTTGGCGAAGGACAAGGCATAGTCACGGATGCCCATTTTGCGGCCGATGTCGATCGCCCCGCGGTCCTTTTCGGTAAGGGCCGGAAGCGGAAGCGGACGATCGACGCTGACTGCCTTGTTTTGCCCCATGATCCCACCGTTAAGTACCCGCATGGTGACCGTACCTGCCTCCCTGCCGATGACTTGCACCAGGACTGCGTTGAAATCGATGCTAATGAAATCGCCGACCTCAAGCAGGTCTACTACGAAGTCCGGATAAAAACCGAAGCATTCTGAGTCTCCGGGGCGACCCAAGCGGCGAGCATGAATCAATGCGTGTTCGGCGAGAACTACTTTGCCGGCGGCCAAGGGCCCGTTGCGCACTTGCGCTCCTTCCGTATCGAGACAAACCGGAACGGTCGTATAGCGTTGAATCAATTCGATGGCAGCCGGCAGATCAGCAAGCTCGGTGTGGGACAGATTGATACGAAACAGGGCCACGCCCAAGTCCGTCAGGCGTTTTATCACGCGCTCATTCATAGAAGCGGGACCAAGCGTACATAGAAGCTCAATTGTCACGTCATATCTCCAGGAAACTCGGAACGGATTGGCAAATGTCCCGTCACTCGGCATGCTGTCGGATGGGCTGATGGGCTCAAGCGAATTGACTGCTCTCCACATCGATGCGACGCCGCAGCCAGACACCCGCAAATAGCGATGTCAGGATCGACGTCATGACCAAAGCCGCAAACAGCTGCTCGTCGATTATCTTGGACGCGTATGCCAGACTGGCCAGAACGATACCAGGCCCCCCGCGAGCATTCATCACTACGCCGAAATCGAAGGCATGCCTCCATTGTGCGCACGCCGATCGGGTCACAAGTACCACGCTGGCCACCTTGACGCAGGACGAAGTGACGAGAAATCCCGCAAGCAGCCAGACGTCGAGATGCTCAAGGAGGTTCATTTTAAGTCCAACCAGCGCAAAGTAGATTGGCACAAAGAACCAGGCCGCAACATTGGAAATGGCTCGCCTCACGCCATCCATTTTCGGCGCCGAGAAGCGCCCGATGACCAACCCGGCCAGCAACGCCCCGAAAATGATATTCACCCGCAGGATGCTGGCCACACTTACGAGCACCAGGCAAACCAGTAGCGTATAGCCCAGCAGGGCGTCCTCCGGAGATCTGGCAACCACCATTCGACCCGCCAGGCGAACAAGGGTCGGCGCAAAAAGAATGGCAAAGATCGTGAACGCGATTGTGGCAACCACGATCACAATCAAGTCGCCGGCATTCGCCACCTGCCCTTGCTGGATCGCTATGGCAACCGACAGCACCGTCCACAGGAGCAGGTCCTGTATCGCCGCAGCGGTCAGAGTCAGGCGCGCGAACCGGCCCGACGCTATTCCGAGGTCGAGAAACACCTTGGTCAGAACCGGGATCGACGTAACCGCGGCTGCCACAGCCATTACAAGGGAAAAAGCCAATTCGTGCGGCGAGTTGCGGTTCGGAAAATAGGATGCGGCGACGAATCCGAACAGAAATGGCAATCCGATACCGCCGACGATCAACATCAGTACCAGCGAGCGATCGCCTTTTTCGAACGTGGTGGAAATCTTGAAGCCAGCCGAGAACATCAGGAGGATAAGGCCCAGCCAGTAGAAAACCGAGAGCAGCTTTTCCTGGTCATCAAAGGCCAGGAATATCCACTGATGCAGATCCGGAGCAATCGCCCCCAGCAATGAAGGCCCCAAAATCAAACCCGCGCAGATTTCACCGATAACTCTCGGCAATCGAAACATGTCGAACAATTGCCCGAGTGCCAAGGCTGAAGACAACAGGAGCACCAGGGACAGCAGGAGCCGGGAAAGTTCAAAGTCAGACATTTCGAAGGCGCCTATTGCGGAATGAATTCTGAAAACTCGATATTCCGATGGCGGCCATGATAGCCAAGTAGGGCTCCAGAGGTACGCGAAAACGGGACTGTCCCAAGTAGAGATAGGACAAAGTGAGGACTGCGATCAATAGCATGAGCGCCAAGGCTGAACGGAATGACGCTGCACCGAACATCTTGATTAGCCCAGCGATTCCGGCGATCCGCATCGTGACGGAGTAGCCAAACGTGACGACAAGAAGGATGGCGTAGCCGTAGTTGATTCGGGATAAGAAGCCCGACACCGCATCCATCCAGTTGGATACTGATCCGCTCTGGAACTGCACGATGCTGGCCTTTCCATGAATTCCCAGATAATTTCGCAGGTTGCTGGCTCCTCCCGCTAGGTACAACTCGCCAAAACTCAAGAGCATCGCCCTGGCATGTGCCGGAACCGGAACCTCAAGAATGGCGTTCAGATAGCAGGCGGACAGGACCCGGCTTTGCTCAATCCTTGGCAGTTGTTCCATCTCCTCTTTACCAACACCCACACTAGACAGGTGATGCGTCAGGCGCTCCTCTGCCGCGACTGCGGTGTCGGCGTCCGCCAAACCGTTGCCATTGTGAAGGAGCTGACGATACTGAGCCTCCAGATACATCCCCGCATTGGCAGTAAGGAATGGGGTACCGAACAGGTGCTGATTCCGTGCGATCCATGGAGATACAGTCAATAGGGCCAGCAGTGCTGCCAGAACTCCAGCAGTCATGGAGCGGATCAACATGTTGCGTGTTGCCATGGAAACGAACAAGGCGAAAAGCACCGGCAATAACAGGATCGCGAATTGACCAACCGGCCGCACCAGCGTCGCGAGCCCGACGAGTACGCCCGCCACCGTCGCCGTCCGCCATGATGGAGCCTCACGGTAACGAAGCATCATCATCACGCCCGCAGTCAGGAAGAAGGTAAAGAGGATCTCTGTCTGTAGCAGGTGGGCAGTAATGAGAACGTTCGGATTGAATACCAGAAAAACCTGAGCCAGAGTGGCTGCCTTCGGCGAAAACAGGCCCGCCAGGCTTCGCGTCATCAATCCAATCGAATAGAGAAGCACGCATTGCGCAACGACGATTGCGTAAAGCGCCACTTTCCATGGAAACAAGCCGAGAAAAATGGCGAGAAAGGCCGGATATAGCGGCGTTCCCCAGATGAATGGCCGCCCGTCGGGGTGAGCAAAACCGGCTCTGGCAAGCAATGACCTGGCGGGTTCGATGCTGACAGCCACATCCGCCGCAACGACATACGGACCTTCCGGCACGGATAGCCACATCAGCAGGCCGTTCAGTGCCACAAAGGCAACGAGGACAACCCGTTGCGTCATGCCACTCCAACGTGTTGCATGATCTCCTCAGTCACCATGCGCAAACGGGCAGAACTGCCGCGCAGGTCAGGAACGGCGACGGGGATCATGGCGCATGGGCAACCACGCGCAGATGCGACGAGCGCCGCGCAGCGACCAGGAATTTCTGGAACAATCCGAGCGTGCGCGAGTCCGCCGTCGCCAGCACCGACGCGAGGAAACTACCGACGGCCACGGCGTCATATTTGCCGTTGCGGATACCTTCGGCGGCGATTTCGGCGTCCAGCTTCCCGGGGGTATCGGTTTCGACGCATTTAAAACCGAATCGCTGCAGCAGGATGCGGATGCCGCGGTCAGTAAAAAGATTGATATGCTGGTGATCTACCGCTGGCGACAATTCACCCTGGCTGACGATGTCAAAACCCTCAATCCCCGGACAGGTAAGAATCAGCAAGCCACCTGGCTTCAGCGCCCGCCGCGCCCAAGCGACGAATTTCTCTGGTGAGAACAAATGCTCCATGACCTCATAGGCGACGATGGCGTCGGCCATGCCGTCGAAATCCACTTGCTCGTAGCCCTGTTCGATCACTTCCAGGCCGCGCGAACGGCAGACTGCGGCAAGCTTCGGGGTCGGCTCGATGCCGATCACGCGGCCGAAGCGACCCGACCGCACCGCCTCGTCGCACATGACGCCATAGCCCGCACCCACCTCAATAAGCGTCGGCATCGGCACGCCCCTTTGCTCAAGCAATCCGAGCAAGTGCGTCAGCCGCGGTTTGAATATCTTTTCCCGCCGTGGGGCCTCGGAAGCAGCGTAAATCGTGTCGCTCCAATACTCGTAATTCTTCGAGCGGCGATAGAATTCGGTCATCATCGCCTCTGGCGCGCGCGGTGAGACGTATTGCGTGGCACAGGCATTGCAAACCACATGCCGCACGCCGTTCTTGACATAGTGCGGGCTAGGGTCAGCGACTCCGCAGGCCGGGCAGGCGACGGGCACGAAATTCGCCGCTTGTGCCCCAAGCCAAGCGACATCTGCATCGATCCTCGCAACCCACTCCACGTCCATGTCGAACGGGCGGATCTCCCACACGCTCAGGGTTGGCGCCCCACTGCTTCCCGCTTCGGTCATGCCGTCACTGCCCCGAATGTCGGATCCCGATTGGCCGTTCATTGCGCGAGGCCGACGCGCAGACCGGCGATGATCTCAGCGAGTTCCGCGTCGTTCGGCGGTGCAGCACGACCATGGATATCATAGTGCCCGAAATCATTAAAATTCGCGATGGCGCGTGCCAAAAACACCGCCCCGGCGATCTTGCCGGTGACCGGATCGGCGGTGCTGGCGCGATCGAGCAGCGCCACAAGCCGCTCCGGCTCCACGCCCCGCGGCATCAAGGCGACCTGCGGCAAACCCGAGAGAATGGTCTTGTGCCAGAAGAACACCACCTGCTTGCCCATCGCAGCCGCTTCGTAGCCCACGGAGCCTGTGATGGTGCAAACCAGATCAGCGCGCGAGATGACCTCGATGCTGGGATATTCTGGTTCGAGGAACACCACATTCGGTATCTCGGCCAGCGCCCGGTAAAGATCGGTGGCGCGACGACCGATCTGGAACGGATGCTCTTTCACCACCAGCACCGTGTCG